>Ga0210025_1001585_pt1 | contig 24226 bp, 16 predicted proteins | sample CryGeyme20150102_FD_183989 | JGI IMG/M metagenome (GOLD analysis project Ga0210025, IMG submission 183989) | Groundwater microbial communities from Crystal Geyser aquifers in Utah, USA - Crystal Geyser metaG 2015-0102 (SPAdes) (version 2) | ecosystem: Environmental > Aquatic > Deep subsurface >... | reverse complement strand
CGGGCGCCTCGGAACGGAGAAAAGGTCGGCCCTAGTAAATTGCCGAGTTTCTCCAAACCACCCTACCTAGCCAAACGTAGCCCTAGAGAGCTGGCATAGTCGAGAGAACGCGGTAGCGTTCGCTGGATAAACGGTGCTTCAACACCAACCCTAGTGGACGTTCACAGAAGAATTGACGTCATCCTCTACTAGTAGTAGTAGTACGACCACTCCTTCTACAACTCGTCTGGATCATCGACATCAACATTTGGATACGCTACGATTGAGAAGAAGGTATCTCGTTACTGCTTTTGTTTTCCATACTGCATTCCACAACGTCAATCCTTCCGCATGTCGAAATTACGCACGCTTAAAGGCATTAGTCTAGTATAATAATATAATTCTTCGCAACTTTCTTAACTATGTGCCGCCCAGGTCAAACAGACGCAAGCGACAATGATCCGAACGTGGCTGCACAAAAGAAAAACGATGAAAGTGGTGCGGTTCCTTCAGGTTTTCAGCGTCGCAGGAAACTGGTAGAGCTGGGACTGGTGGGCCTTTCTGCCATTTACGGATTTGTTTACTACCTGAACCCGAATATTGTCGTCAGTTCCCGTTATTGCAATGCAGGTGAAGAGCAATGTCTACGATCTGATCTACTGGCCTTTAAGGCTGCATCTCTTGCTGCCATGGCAATCATGGGTCTGATGGGCTTTTACCATTGGCACTTGAATCCTCAACTTGCACAGCTATCTAAGGGTACACCAGAAGATCGTCTCTTTGCTTATTTACCAGCTGCGGATTATCAAAATGTGGCGAGTTTCTGTTACCAGCTTTGGGATTTGATTATTTCTCTTGCCATTCCCGAACATGCGGATCCTATTTTCTTGGTTCATCACTTCTTGGCTGCCACGACTGCCTACTGCTCCTTGGAATACCAAATATTCCCCTACTATTCCATCTTTTATGGAGGATGTTCCGAATTTTCGTCCATCTTTTTAGTCTTTTTGGATAAACATGAATTTTTTGTGGTCGAAAAAGGATCCCTCATGGATCAATGGATGTTGGTATGCAAGGGAATGTTCTTTTTGACCTTTAGTTTTTACCGAATTTTTGGCTGGATCTACTACAGCTTTCCCTTGTGGAAAGATTGTTTGACAGTCTTGAACTCGGGGGCTTTGGAACAACATCGACCCGGCAAGGCTCATTTCATGAAAATGTTTCTCGGGTTGGATGTTTTGTTAGGGGCACTGCAAATTTATTGGTATTTTGATATCTTGAAGGCTGCAATGGCCATAGTACAGTGATTCTCCCAAAGTTTATCCATAGACATGTGTGCGCTGCGCATTACCAGGTATGACGAATGCGGTTCAAAGGAGCGACTTGTTGACCACAAAAGAAATTAATAATAAAACAGCTACGTTTGGAGGTAGAAGACATTCAGCGTGCAGCATACCTGAACGAGGTTAGATGTTATTATCTTGTATTTTAGTTCATATTTCATGACATTCTAGGAAGTTTTAGACTGTTGAGATTAAAAATGTCTATCCAAAATTGCGCGACTTATTTTTTACTTGTAGACCGAGTAGCTGGCGCGGGAAGAAATAATGATTAAGTGTGCGCTCTACTTTTTCCATATGCATGCACTACTACCAAATACTACTAGACTAGTACTCATACGTTGCTGTGAAACAGCAAAATCAAAAACAATTGCGTTTGAAACGACAGACTACTAGACTACTGCCACTAGTAGTAGTGTAGTAAGTATTAAGTATTGTATTGTAAAGCGATCTCCTGAGGCCACAACCATGACAGATCCGGCTGTAGCAGCAGCTCCACCTGTAGCACCAGCAACCGAAGGAAGCACTGATGACTCTCACGATAATTGGAAGGTGCAACGAGACCAAGAAAAATCCTTTGGTGACAACGCCTTTCGGGCGCAAGATTACGCTACAGCCGTTCATCACTATTCAGCCGCACTGTCGTTGGATCCTACAAACCACATTCTATTGAGCAATCGATCGGCTGCATATTTGAGCAGTCAGCAAAAATCGCGAGCCTTTCAGGACGCCCAGGAGTGTATCAAACACGCACCAGAGAATTATTTCAAGGGTTACTCGCGATTGGCCGCGGCATTACAATCGTTGGGACGTTACGGACCTGCCAAGGAGGCATGGGAAAAAGTATTGGCGGCCGATTCGAACAACGCGGCGGCAAAACAGGGACTAGATGCAGCAACCAAAGCCTTGGGATTACAGCAAGAGGCGAAAGCAGTAGCAGCCAAAGGAGAAGAAGAAGAAGAAGAGTCTTTCAACAGCGTTGCTGACGACAACGAAAAGGACAAGGGCAGTGGAGACGATGACATGGACGATCTCGACGATTTCTTTAATGATGTGGAAGAAGCTGCCCAAGAAGTTACCAAAGCCAAGGAAGAAGAAGCTTTGGAACAACCCAAAGCTACCAACAAGATCAAATACACGAAAAAGGATTTAGGATCGGCAGAATTTCAAATTGAACGGCTCTTGGAACCCAATTATGAATGGCGAAATCTCAATCCCTTTTACGTCTTGAGTGTCACTCCTGATGCTACCAATGATGATATTAGTCGACGGTACAAGGCACTGAGTTTGCTCTTGCACCCCGACAAAAATCGCAATCATCACGATCGGGCCGAGTTGGCATATGATCAAGTTCAAAAGGCCAAGGCCATGTTGTTGGACGACGAACACAAGGCCAAAAATTGCCGTGATCTGGCCAAGGAAGGTATGCGACAGGGAAAGCGCGATTGGGAACAAAGCAAGAAAACAGAATCATTGCCAACACCAACTACTAAGACGACGACACTGGAAGAATGCCAAACCAAGGCCGTAATGAAAATCTTTGCTCAGATTGAATACAAACGACGAGAGGTCGAAAAGCGACAACGTTCGCAGGAACAAAGGGAGAGAGCTCAGGAAGACGAAGAACTCGACAGGGAACGGAATGCCATGAAATTTGAAAAGAGTTGGAAAAAGGAAGGACGAGTCGACAAGAGAGTGGGAAATTGGAGAGACTTCTCTACCAAGAAGAAAAAGCACCAACTTTAAGATTAAAGTAGCACTATTTTGCATCTTTCACTGGAGAATTTACAGACGACAAAGGTTTTCCATTATTTGTCCGCATCTTTGCATATTACAGTATGTTAGTTACGAGATCAGCAATCGGTTTTTCAACTAGAGTTGCACACCAAGAATTAATGATGATTATGGTTCTGCCACTATGGCTGATTAAACGGATCGACCTTGCTGCTCCAAGCTCGGCGGAGACGATCCTCTCCCATTATTACAGCTGTCTGATTCTTTCCCACTACTTGCTCCATCGATATTAAGGCACTGCGAGACAAATAACCAGCTTGACAGCATTCACGAATAAGCTTTTGCATCATCGATGTTTGCACTTCTGCTGCCTCAGCGGTTGTCGACCATCTGGCGCCTTGATTTAATTGGTCAGATTCATGCCAGACCACAAGGCGCTGAATCGCCAAAGCCATGGCATTGTACGTCTTTTCATTCCGGTCGTGCTCGTAAAAGACTTGCAACGCTAGATCTAGCGCCAGGTCACGCTCCATCGGTTGGGCACTCGAGCAAACATTGATAAAGGCAGTGCAACAGATAACATCGGGTCTCTCATGTGCACTCACTTCTTGAAAGACCTTGTGCGCTCGTGCTACATTGTTTGGATCGTGGCTCATGAGCGAATAGCCATGAATGACGCTCGTGTAGGAGATTTGACTAGGCTGAATCCCTCGTTCCTTCATTCGACCCAGTATAGACTCTGCATTTCTAACCATGCCACTTTTTCCAAGGGCTTCCAGTACACAACTGTAGGTAATATGGTTCGGTGGTTCCAAACCCTTGATAGTGACAGGATTAAAGAACGAAGAATACTTGTCTGGGTTGCCAAGCTGCGATTTCGTCGTTCTTTTTTCGTTATGATATTCCAGCCAATCCAAGACAATCAAGCAGTCACTGGCTTGCTGGGCCTTACACAGGGCATTCATCAGGATGTTAAAGGTTCGTAAGTCTAGCTGACACGCAGGATGTTTTGTATCTAAAGCAACCCGTTGCATCGTGCTCATTACTTCCATGATTCGATCAGGTTTGCCTAATTTGGCGTAGCCCGAAAGCATCGCGTTGGCGACGTACGTTGTGGGAAGCAGTTTTGCATCCATTGTGGTTTTGTACAATTTCACCAATCGTTTGTATAAAAGTTCAGCGCGATCTGGTTGTTTGGCATGGCACCATGCTACCATGACAGATGTAAAGCTAGTGTTGGTTGGCATAATCCGATTATCCTTTGCTGCTTTTCCGTTTCGAAGTTGATGCTCTTTTTCATTGTTCATGGCTGTCTTAATCATGTATTCAAGTAAAACCTCGGCCCTTTGAGCTGCTTCCCCTTTTTGTTCAACTTTCTCAACCCGTTCCCATGCACCCAAAACAATCATAAACGTCCGAAGCGAAGGCGTGATCTTCCATTCCTCCTGGCGATCACGCATCAATTTGGCAATATCATCAAGTTGTTTAGCAACCTGTCTCATCGGTCGCTGTCGATACTGTGTTGCACTCTTGGAGAGTGCCCCCATGGCGGCGTGAAACATGGACTCGGTGGGAGGTGTAATTGCGTTGACACGTTCTGAATCATCTTGTGCATTGGCCCAATGCTGAATGTACATGAGCAATGACTGTAATATCCGCTCGGGTGCTTCTGGATGATCACTCCCAGTCCAAGCTTTCATTTCTGCTCGAATCGATTTTGCATCCGATTGATCTCCAATATGAGATACCATGGATTTTCGAACGGCTGCCGTTCGTAATCCGGCATCATGACTTCCCGTGTCTGCCCATGCGGAAATGACACCTTTGAAAGCTTCTGCTGTAGGGGTATGTGGAGTGTACCTTATCACGTGCTGCAATACATCGTCCGCCCGCTTGGCGGATTCAAATGCATGCGTCGTGGTATCATCATTGTCGCTGCAGGAGCTAGTATAGGCACGAATAATGGACTCGTAATAATCGAGGCGCGGAATAATGTTAAGTCTGTCCCCCACAATCTTCAACAGAGTTTCGGCTCGTTTGGCAAACTTGATTTCCTTATCGTTAATCGCGTGATAGACCCATGCCTCCATAGCATCAAGGCATTCTCTTTTGGTTATGGTTCCATCTGAACTGGTTTGGATGCGCAGAGTCTCTTGCTCCAAGTTTTCTCTCGAAGGTTCAATCCATCTGTTTGGTTTACCCTCCTTCTTCCCTCCACTTCTTTGTCGTTTTTGATTCTGGTTTGAGTTCAACTGTTCAATAGGAATGTGAGCAGTCCCTGTTTGAGTGTTATATGATGTCCTACTTTGTTTTTGCTCAAATATGTCATGATCGTGTTCCGTCGATATCATGGATGATCTACTCTTTGTACTGAATGATCTCGAATATCCGGTTTCAGAGCACGAGCAACCGGTTGTAGCTACCGTCTTTGCTACTGAAGCTTTGTGCAAGGAACTCGACACAACAGAGCTACTACAATGAAGGCGAGAGGCCATGATATGGGATATCCTCTTGCCCACGGTCAGCATCCTGGAGATTTGAGCTCTTGTTTTCGCCAAATGAAGGTGGCCATCGGTTCTCTGGCGTTTTGGCCTGCCTTTTAGTTCTTGGTTCGTTATTTGCTGATAAATAATCAGATCTAGAGGGTCTACTATCTACTGTTCAATGACATGAAAGATGAAAAAACAAAAAATAGGTGGTCGCGAAAGAACGAGGAGAATTGCTTTTGAGAAATATGACGTCATATAAACGAAACAAAGTAAATCACGTGTGCATGAACATGTTTTGTCACTGAATTTTTTAAATCGAGACACAAAAAAGTTCGCAGGCGTCTTCGACATAAATTCATAGACGATTGCATATATTGGATGCCATTGTTGTGGTCCCCGTTAAATAGATATTCCATCATTTATTAAAATGCATTTTTGTATCTACCCTGGTACATAAAAGCATGATCGATGAATGCTACCGTTCGCGCTCGCAGTGCCATTATCAATTTTTATTTTGCTCTACTGAAGCTAAAACCAGACATTGAATGAAAAAAAGAAACAATGGTGACATCCTGGCTCATTGGACGACGATATGCGAAGCTTCTCTGCGCAGGCGTTGTTTGCTTGGGATTATTGAATCACTTTGAGATTGCATGTGCGGCAGCTGATGGTAACGTTGGAAAAAATAAGCAAGTCCGTCGTACTCAAGCGACTGGCAGCATTGCGGTTGCATTGGATCAAGAACCTCCAACAGAAGCACCCGCTATAGAAACAATGGTCCCAAAACAAACGATGACTCCAATCACGGAAGGAACATCTACAGCTGATATCAATGCGACTATCAATGCAAAACTATTTATACCTTCCAACGCTGTCAGCAATGCCACAATCGACCCTGCTGATCCTCTCACGGACGAAGTGGTAGCCGGGGAACTAACATTCACTCTAAGTGAAACACCTACAAAGGCTCCAATTGGTGTCCCAGTCGCTCGGGTTGGAGACAACGGAGCGCCTGCTGACGTTTTTCCTTTGCAACTATGCCAAGGTAAATCACCTTTTGCATTGTTGCTATTGTCGCTTTAGTTTTATGTTGAATTTCATTTAACAGCAGTTCTTTTTTATCCTCCACAGGCGACTGTGATACTGATGCTGATTGTAGCGAGAATCTTATCTGTTGGCAAAGAGAAAATAACGATGATATCCCGGGCTGTTTGGGAACACTGGAAGATGGTACCGACATTTGTGTCTCTGCAGACTATGCACCTTCAACCTCGCCCTCAGTATCTCCCACGTTAAATCCATCTCAATCTCCATCGTTAAGGCCTACTCCATTTCCCACCACGGGCACTCCGACAAATAGTCCGACAACGGCTAGTCCTACGTACAGTCCCAAAATTGCAGCTCGAATTGGCGACAATGGTGATTCCAATTTTCCTTTGCAAAATTGCGAAGGCGACTGGTACGTCCAACTTGCCAAATTAACTCGCAATCAACAACCTGTATTATTCACAAACTTTTTTCGCACCTTTTGTATCTCTCAGTGATGCTGATGCCGACTGTGAACAAGAGTTGATCTGTTGGCAACGAAACGAAAACGAAGTCATACCAGGCTGCTTTGGGTCTTTGACTGACAGCACAGACATCTGCATTGATCCTAAACGACAACCCACTCCCGCTCCAAGTCGTTCACCAACACCCTTTCCAACCTTTGCTCCAGGCACGGTACCAGGCGGGCGATTCAAGTTGAAGATGTATTGGGAGCCAGGATATTTTTGGCAGGAGGAGGACTTTGAACGTAAATGGTGTGTCGCTCACAGTTATCCCAGATCCTTCTGTTGGTACGGGGAGACTGAGGGTGATTGCTACCAAGACCAAATGTACATTGATAATTGCGACAGCTCAAGATATGAAATGTGGTTTGAGTTTGTCAATGTCGGCAACGGAGAAGCACTCATCAAGGTGGATGGCCAAGACAAATGTTGGACACGAGAAGGAAGGCGCATTTATTTGGAAATTTGTCAGATGGATGGCAGCTACATTCGCCAGCGATGGTTTCCCCAGAATGGAAGCTTTGCCAGCTACCGGTTCCAAATCGTACAAAAAGACCAGAAAAACAAATGTGCAACGAATGCTCATCATCCGAAGTCGCGAGAAGTTCTCGAAATGCACGATTGTGATAGTCCCGAGGCCAAAACTACCTCCTATTGGAACCGATACGGATAATAATCTTTGCGCTGCGAATGCATGGCAGGGATGCAAGAGTACTTGCCCATTTTGATTGCACATTTATTAATTCATAACTCTCAAGTGGAGAATGAACTGCCTCATACATCGAACCCTTTCTTAATCATTGACTAAACTTCGCTTTAGACTATTTATGACTTCCCAATCCACAAACTATCTATAAGGCCGGCTCTTCTGAAAGAGAACGCGTCTCCTTCATTGGCTTGCCAAGCTTCGTAGGTCACTACTAGGACAACGTCAACAGTGGTTGGGTTGCGAAAAGAAACGACTGTCGAAGTCATCGTTTCTTGAGCAAATGCGCTCCAACAAGCAAGACAAAGAAAGAAAAGTAATTGGCGACATCCTTCCCATGGTAATCAACAAACGAAATATCCTTTTATGAACGGAGTTGGATCTTCAAAGGCGGAGAGTTGTTGTTATCCTCTGTCAGTGAAATTGCTTGTGCTTGATTTCGAGTAGAATTCACCAGAATCCCAACGATCGCACACTGGTGCTAGAACTGACCATTGACAACGAAAGTCTTCCGCCTCCTTGCACTACAGTACTTGCGCCTCGGTAGCTATGTAGCGTCTCCCTTTCCTGCTGAAGTATTTCTTTGGGGGGGATATCAAGTGAGATAAGTTGAATGGGGGCTGTTCTCGTTCGTCGGAAATTGGTACGGACGCCCTCACGCCACGTGCAGTCTCCACGCTACGAAAGCGTTTTGATCACGCTGTCTCGTTCGCCCTGCGGGTGAGAGATAACGAGCAGCACGGCACATCGCCTTTGGAACGACATCCATCTACAAATAGTTCTAGTGCTAAAGCAAGATTAAAGTAGAGAAGATGGGTATAGTTTTTGATTTTTGTTTTCTATTTTATTGCGTTATTGATAGCTATATTACTCTACGAGTTTCTGTCGTGAATTTTTACCACGCTGTGTTGCGAACTTCCTCGACGCTCAAGCGCAACGAACCCTGCAATACCACCGAAAAGAAAGGTCCCAAGAGAGCCATGAAACCTTGAAAGATAGGTCCGGCCGCACTCTTGGACTTGTCGGGATTGCATTCGTGATACTTCCACACAATTTCACGAGCTGCTCGCAACAATTGTGGGGTACGGCGGTGGTAGTAGAATCGTAGAAAATGAAGTACCTTGGCGACTTCGTCATCACCAACGCGAAGAATAGTACACGGCTGCATTGGGCATTGTGTGAAAGGAACGACAGTGTGTGCTTTCTTCTTGACGGCAATAGGAGCAGCAACGCTTACATTTCGCTGGGACTTGCCGACGACAATCGGCTCCACATCGTACGTCTCTTCTTCGTCGCCGCTGTCGCTGTCGTAGTCGCCGTTATCTCCCATTTCGTTGTTGTTGATGAAGATGTTACTGTTGGCTTGTTGTTTGATGGCAGTACGTTCCTGTTCGTATTCTTCCAAGCGAGCAATGAGATCGGCCTTTCGTCCCACCATTTTGAGTCCGCGATTCTTCAATTCCTGTCGGAGATCAATGACTCGAAGCGCGCTCCAATCGGTTGTTAAATCTTCTTCTTGAGGTTTTTGTTGCTGTAGAATAATCTCCTTGAACGACTTGGTTGGCGCTTGCTCTTCGGCAATCGTAGCCTTGATGGTCTCGCCGGACACGATAGTATCGTCTTGGGGTGCCGAATGCACCTGCTGCAAGATCACGGGAGACGCCACCTCCAACAAGAGCGGCTTCTTGACTGGAGAAGAAGAAAGCTTGATGGACTCATTAGTCCAATGAGCTTCCACAGTAAGAGAGTCCATCTCCTCCTCCTCCTCCTCGTCGTCGTCGTCGTCGTATAGAGAGAGATTGTCGAGCTCGGGCAAGGAAACATCGATACCATCAAGGTTGAAACCGCTCCAATCAATCTCCGAGTCATCGTCTTCGGCACTATAGTCGTTCACGCTGTCACTCCCCTCGGTCACAACGGTGTTATCGGAATCATCTTGCTCAAGTAAGCAAAGCTTGGTAGGCGTATCGAGCTTGTTCCAGATAGCATCGAGTTCCTTTTGGAAATCGAGATCGAAAATAATTTTTTTCTCGATCTTGTGGATACCGTTCGACACGGCGTCACCACCGTTGTTTAAGGCAACTGTTGGGGCGTTGTTTGTGATAGTGTTCATGTTGAATAGAGAGTTTGTTATCGTAGAGTGAGTCAAGTAAATAGAGTGGACGTAATATAATTTCTTTGGGGAAATTGTGAGACAGACCTGAGCGAAACTGACGTGAAACCATCGAGGGTTGGGGTCAATCCCGTTTTCAACACGCTGAGTTAAACTCAAAAAGGAAACTAGTCAAACAAATGACAAGGCTTACATATTATTATCGTCGCCATGAGCGCCTGTCATTCGAACCAGAAACACAATATCTCCTCACACAGTACCGTCCTCTTCTGCTTGCATGCTTTAGGTGGATTCGAAGGCTCTTTAGAGCAAATAATGACTGTCCGAAATACGTGGTAGACTCGTTCGAGCACAACTCCACGCTAGCGTGTTGTTTTTCACTCGATGCTGGCGAGTGAGACCTCTAAGCGAAATACCATCGCACCGCAATCACTTGCTGAACCTTATACGAGGAAAACTCGCTAGTAAAGCAAGAAGCGCAGCGGCGTTTGTGTTCTAGTTCCATTGGCTTTCGAAGGAGAGGGAGACGTAAGCATGCGAGCACCTTGACGCCCACTTCTACCGAAAGAAAAACACAAGCATGCGAGCACCTTGACGATTACTTCCAGTGCGAAGTCCCCATCTAATTAGGAGTCGCTTCGTACCTGTACAAGCGAGCCCTTGATCTCTCTCGTTCATACGAAGGCTTGGATTCTGAGTGCTAAATCGTGTCCGCTGCTGTGAGACTGCAGTCCAACAGGGTTCGTCGCTCGCCCCGAGCCAGACGAGGATCCCAAAATCATATCTGTGGTTACTAGATTATTCGACTGGGCTAGACAAGGCAGAATATATAAGAAAAATCGAAATTAAGATCATCTGTGTCTCCGGTCATTTGCGCTGACCTTGGTTCGACAAGGACATTACTTCTAGTACATCGAAGCATGTTTCAGCGTCTTCACGCAGTCCCACACTTCTCCTTCCTCCTTCGATGTTCCACTTTCAACTATTAATTAAAAGCAACTCCTCGCATTCTTCCTTGTGCTTTTCACCATGAATATCCTCCGACGCAATCAACAGACCTTGGACGACTTTCGTACCATGACCAAGGAAGAGCAGGAGACCGCCATCTTATTGCAAGCCAAGACACCGCAGGAGAGGCTTGTAGCTATCCTGGTCATGTTTAGTTCCCCCAAAAGTCAAGAAAAGAATCACGTTTTAATCAAAAGCTTGTGCATATTGTTCTAACACCATCCTTCTCTGGTTTGTAAGAGTCAAGTTCATGAATCTACGTTGTGGCATCTCGATTCATCCGATGTATACAGTGTTGATGGCCAATCCGAGCCTCGAGTAGTTAAAGTTGTTTAAAAAAATCTACCCCAATTTTGAAGCAGCCATCAAACGCAAGATTTGCTGTCACCGATCACCCAGATCCTATCGATACTTATCCGATCAATATCGCCTTCTCTTATTGCAGCCCCGAAATTATTGAATTTCTCGCTTCTTATGTTCCAGATGACATACTTGTTGAAATCCACGCTGCAGTGCCTCCTATCTCAAATGCACTGAAAAAACACAATTACCGCATTCCAACCGAAACTCTGCAGACTCTTTTTGGAATTCTATCCGGTATGAGCAAAGGTGACTTGAGTTAAGCCATTCGTCAGGGTACGTTCTATTGTTGCGACACGGCACCTATTGCCCATATTCCTGAACTCAAACTCCTCTGTGCCACAACTCATTGGCACTGTTCGCTTGGTCTTGTCGAACGAATAATAAAATTGTATCCTAACGACTCAACAAAACTCATGGTTTGTAACTCTGATTATTGTATTGGCAATGATTTTCGACCCATGTTGACGGTTGATCGGGTCCAGGCTATATCCAAGCTCTTTTCCCAGGTTCAAAAAATCCATCTTTACGTGGACTGGGCGAATAACAATGTTCTTTTGCATCTTATACGAGCCCTGGCGAGTGTCGACTCTATTACCGAGCTCTCTGTTCATAGCTTGCCAAAGCCACGAGGTCAGACAGGCGACGAGTGCCTCCTTTCCCCGACAACAGATGCACGGCGAGACTACTTGGCGAACAACAAAACTCTAAGAACTCTCTATTTGGAACAAACCGAAAGCGACGCCTTGTCCAATCTCAAGCCCTGGGGTTCGCCTTTCCATGCTGGTCTCTCTTGCAATAATACGGTCCAATCTGCGGCCTTGCATTGGGACAGGACAACCTTCTCATTAATGTCCAATCGTTGATAACTCAGAGGAGATGCTCTTCCTAGAGAACATTTACCATAGTATTGACGTTTCAAGGCTTATACTCTCAACAGCAAAACCATCCACTCCATGACACTTTCTACTGTCAAAAAGACTTTTTGGACCCCATAGTGGTCAAAAAAGTTAGCATGCGCTGTCTCGGTTGGTTGCCCGATCTCGACAGACTCATCATCAACCAGTATGATCGCTTGGGCCAAATGCACAGCCGTATATTTGTTCCTACTGCACAACAATAGGCTCAATTTCTACTAGCAGAGGAGTGATACACATATTCCTTGAAAACAAGCTCACATGCATCCATTGCACTCGGCTACTACACTATGAACTAAAAGAATACATAAAGCCTCGATTATCTTTTATGTCAATTGTATAAAAAAATCATAGAATAGGGAGGAGCAATCGCCTTAGAAGCCCACGGACAAAATTAAAGCAAAGACGGTGAAAGATATCATAGCAAGCTTCTTTCGAGTGGATGACGACGTCACTTGGTCAGTCACAGCCTTCCCTCCGTTGGTCACAGATTCCTTGTCACTTGTGGCATCTGGCTCATTGCTTTCATTTTCATCTACAACTTCGGAGCGACCAACTGTTACATCAAGCTGGTCAATTTCTGAGGTACTGTTGTTGGTTGGGGGTGGATAAAATCCTTCGTCAATAGTGACATTTAGAGAGCCAACACCAGATTCGGATGTTTCTTGGATAATACAGATCTCCAACATGGTGTCGCAAATATATCTAGGACACGGTGCTCGAATACAATTAATGACGGGACAATCCGTATCAAACTCACAAATGAAGTTCCCATCTTCGTCCGTCCCCATATCGCTATCTGCAGGTGGTGTTCCCTCGACTTCTTCGTTCACATCTGGATTGGTTTCATCTTCCTGCACAATCACGTCATCCGGAGGTGGCAGACAGAATTCTTCTGTACAAACACCATCGGGTTCAATACACTAAAATAAATTAAAATGTTGGTAAGTCAAAAAGCAAATCAATTCAAAGCTGCATAAAATGACAGGAATTCCAGAAAGCAGAAAATTAAGCACTTACATATCCACACGATCGATTGCAACATATTTGACCAGGCTGACAGGTATTGGGGCCACAGCTCAAATCTTCCTCTTCACTTTGATCACCATCTGGTGTAACAAATTGGTCTTGGTCTTGTGTAGATGGTGCGACCAATTCGCATACTCCTGCGTTGCAAACGTTCACATCACAGGGAGAGGCAAAGCAACTGTGTTCGCGGCAGTCAGAATCATTCACACACTCGGGAGATGGTGGATTAGCTTCTACAGTGCAGAAACCATCGACACAAACGGCTGCTGGACAAGGTGGAATGAGACAGTTAATCAGAGGACAGTCGCCATCAACAGTGCAGGAAGACTGGCCACCGGGATTGGGATTTGTACTGACAAACTGTGCGATGACACTTGGTGCCAAGGCTGCAGCGAGAAGGACGCACTTGAAGACTCTCATGTCAGGTAGATAGTTCTTGTTGTCGTTATTCGTGGTTTCGATTATGTTAAGATGATGGTTGCGGTGTATGTTCTGTGATCTTATTATTATGCATTTGATGTTGTCGTGACTTTTTCTTTTGAATCTTACGGAAGGATAGGAAATCGTCACTAATCGTTCCTGTGAGATAGGAGAAAATTCAAGTGATCTGCGTTGAAGGCTCCGCCGGCTCTGTAAACCCGTAGAATATAGACTCTTTCTCAGAGCTCCTCCAAAGCGTTCCATTCGTTTCCACGTTAACACTCTGATCCGTGCGCCGAGACGAGATGATTATCATAATGCCACAACATTGCTTTCGCTGAGACTCGATATCATGTGCTGCAGCACTCAGTCTGCTACCTACTAGTAGATCCTTATTGAACAACTTAATGCCCTTGATACGCTGAGAAGCGTCAGGAAATCCGAAGGCAGTAGACTCTACTAGCTACTGGTAGGAGAGTAGTGGTAGTGCACTCGTTTCCTCCTGCTGCAAAGAGTGCGGCCTGCTTGCCTAGAACAACAATAATAGAGATCGGGATTATTTCATTTCAGCAGTTACCAAACACTTAGGTTTCACATTATGGTATTTAGACCTCATATATCTCGTCTCCAGCCGAGCCAGAGTCCCTAACGCCTATCCACATAATAAGCAATTATAGCGTCAAATAGCCACGAATCGTTTTGATGCATCGCTCCAAAAGAGCGAGCATTACGTGTTCTGTTTTTTTCTATATCGGGGTCTCGGAGACTCGTTAAATCTGGAGATCACTGAAACTTTTCGGTTATTGAGAAAGTGAATCCTTTGCATTCGCTTTTTTTCACAAACAATAAAATTGAACGAGTAAAACAGTCAAAAACATACCATGAGATTTACCAAAAGTACCTCTGCCGTCGCATTCGTTCTTGTCAGCATTGGCTATGCAAATGCTGACACATCAAGAAATCTCAGAGCATACGTTACAGCTCCACCAGCTGATGTGGAGGAACCGATATCCCGGACTATCAACGAAACCGATGCTTCTGAAATCGATATTCCTGAAAGGATTAATCCTGGTCGAGAGTGCATTGTGAGCTTTCAGTGTCCTGGAATTGACAATATGTGTGGTGATGACGGATACTGTACTCTTCTTGACCCCCCTGCCCGCGATGCAAACGAGGAACTTCCTTTTGGTATGTGCGAAAGCACAGCTGATTGTCCCGTCCTTTCGTGCTTTCGTGCTCCCTGCAATGTCAATGTTTGCGATCTCGAAACGAACACGTGTCGCTTGGAACCTGCCGGAGATGATGTAGTACCCGAAGTACTTCCAGGTATGGATTTGGAAGAAGAAATCATTGATCCAATTTTGGTCGAAGACATTGAGGTCGAAGAACCCAATGAAAAGACCTTGAATGAAACCAATGAAGCTGGACCAATTGAAGCTGAGATGATCTGGAATGAAACCAGTGACGCTGGGCTAATTGAAGCCGATTTCGATCCCACGGAGCCCGAAAGCAAGACCGTAAACGAAACCAATACGGAAGAAGAGGTGACCTGTGGTAGTATGTTATGTGACGCTGGTGAAGTGTGTTGTAATCCTAGCTGTGGAAGTAAGTTATTGTTTTGTGATCAATTCTAATCCGACTTTGGAATGTTTCAACAACACCGTCTCACATATAAATATTCTCTCTTTGCTCTCTTTCACAAAGTTTGCACACCACCCGGTGGATCCTGCACTAAGCAGTTTTGCGTGCCCGATAGTAATGAACAAGCCGATGTACCAGCCACGGAAGAACCCGATACAGAAGGGACAGAGACACAAGAGCCAGCTCCCGAGGAAGCTGGCTTTTGGCCGACCGCCTACCTTGGCGAATGCACTTGCTCCCCAGAGGCGTGTACCGTCTGCTACCAAGTTACCAACAATCTAGGATGTTTTGAGTGGGGCTGCAACTAAACAATACCGGAACTTACTCATCCTATTATTTCTCACCATTGATAGTGCCCGTCTACTGTGCACCGAGTCGAAACAAGTCACTTGTGATTGCACTTTGAAGTGGCCGAACGGTGAACAAGGCCATGACCATCATGAATTTTAGAGATCATGAATTTTAGAATTAAGAACAAATATTAAACGTGTATAAAATTGTTTTCTGTACCGTCGCCTATTTATTTAAGTGTGCTACAGAAGTGTAAAGTAAGCCAGCGTTTCAATCGCATTACTGCCAGGAAACAGAACATGTCCTTCGGCATGCTCCAACTTCCATTTGGTCTTGAGCTTTTGATAATCCCTTTGAAAGGCATCAAATCCACAGCTTACGTAGACCAGCAATTGCAACTTTTTGCTGTTCTCGTTTACCCTCGTAAGGGCTTCGAGGACGACATCGTCCAATCCTTTTCGGGGTGGATCTACTATCAGAACGTGGCAATTTTGCAAGGAATTATGTTGGGTAACCATATCGGAGGCACTGTAGGGCATATATTTGGCCCTTTGTGCAAAAGCATGTTCCATTACGCTCAAACTCTTTTCGAAACACGGCCGATTGTAGGGATTTTCGTCGGAACAGATCAACGATCGGGTACTTGGCAAATCCAACAAATGCAATCCGATGGTACCAACACCCCCGTACAATTCTAGTATGTCAAGTTTTGGTTGTTTTTGTTGTTCGAGACGTTGTCGAATGGCACTTATAATGTGGGCAAAGGCATCTAAATTGGCTTGTCGAAATACATTGGGAGCAAAGTACAGCATGGGAGAATTCGCGGTAGATTTGTTACGTTTGGGCTCGTTGTTTTCTTTTCTTGGTTTGGCTTTCTTGCTAGAAGTAGGACAGGGAGGTAAGGTCAATTGTTCGGCAATGGTTTCGGGTCCATAAATATGACACCACGATTTTGGATCCGTCGTATGAATATCAAAAATAGCATTGGAATGTTTCCAACTTGCATTATAATGAACCCATAAACTGTGCAATGTAAAGTCTTTGGTGATAGTGTCATCCGAGGTACTCAATTTCAACAGATGAGATACCAATCTTTCCAATTGTTGTCTGCCAACCAACGAAGAAGAATCTTCCTTGCCATCTTGCAAATGTTCCCGCTGCTGCTGCTGCTGCTGCTGCTGCTGCTGTTGTTGCTGTTTTTGCAATTTTTGACGTTTCCGTTTCTTTTGATTGGCGGATAATTTGGGCGGTGGCTTTTGCAGGGACTCCAATTCTTGTTGCGTAAAATTGTAAGGCGCATCATTCCAAATCAAGGTTAACTGAACATGTCCCGTCGCCCGCTCGACATTCATGGCAATGTAGCGACAAAATCCCGTCCCCGTACGTTCATTGTATGCACCAATTCCCATTTCTTGACAGGCCAAGGCCACGGTACGTGTGACAGAATTAATGGAAGCATGGTGGGCCGGATAGTCTGGTGTAGTACTGTTGTTGGAAGGCGACGAACCCAATTGATGCGATTGTGGTTGAAACATGCCAATCATGACACGGTGTTTTGGTTTCGATTTACTGCTGTTATCTTCGCTTTTGTCTCTCGTGGTACTGCGCACGGGTAGCTTGGATACGGTTCGCCATCCCACTTTCTGGCCATGCTGGTAAATGGAAAAGACTTCGAGACCACACTGTTCCGTGAAGAATCGCTTGGCGGCTTGACAAATGGGAGCGGCTTTGGGGTTTTTGAGAAATTGTGTCGACGGATCGACGGCATTGCTGGCATTTCGTTGATTTACTGTAACTCCCGCATCCTGGAGTCGTTTCTTCTGTTTGGATCGTCGTTTACGAGCATTCCGAACTTGAGTAGACGACAGAGAAGAAGCAGGTTCGTCATCGCTCTGGGAAACAGTGATCTTGCGTTTTCTGTTATTACTACGGTCAGAACTTCTAGGGTTGGCCATGGTCTTGAGAAAGGCACTTGGTGAGCTACTTACAATGTGCTAGAATCATTTTCCTGTTGCCATATTTTCATTATTTTTTCTTATTATTTGTCTGCATGTTTTCGGTTATTGGTTGTCAGTCAATCACGTTCGTGAATTACATCACTATTAGATCAGTATCCACGCTACCGGTACAGATTTTTTTCCAACGATATCTTTCTCTTTTCATGATGTTTGCAACTTGCAACCAACTTGCAACCAATTAAATAAAAAGGACCAGCCCACGAGTGCTGCTTTGCATTGATCTCTAAACTCTAAACAAAGGCTCGAAAAGAATGAATCCATCAGCGAACAAAGTAGTATTGTCGATCAGCTTCTTGTTTTTCCTGCAGCTCGTGCGCTCGTTTTCATCGGATTCCTTTTCCAGCAGTCAACAAAAACAGCATACTCTACCACTGCCTTACCATGATACAACTCCTGAGCATGTACAATCAAGACTCGTCTCCCCTGGAAGCAATCAGAGTAGACGCGGTGCTCTTGATATTCTTTGCACCGTTCCATTGGCTGCGCTCTCGATAACCTTTCTCTACCCGCCAGGAATTGCTTTGGCTGCCACGGACAACACAAACAACCTTCTCGTGTTGAGACTCGAAACACCGGAGGATAAGGCCGGTCTGGTGCTACAGGACGTTGTTATTGGTAACCCGCCCCGGACGGTGGTGTCGATTCAACAGGTCTTGCCATCCAGCCGTCGCAAATTGAGCGGCAATGTAAAACTCCAACCTGGATTGATTTTAAGGTCAGACAAGAGTGCGCAACAAATCGTGGAACGACTTCAAACGGGACCCTATCCTATTGAACTCGCCTTTTATAACTTGGATTCTACCAATGGAGAATTGGGAGAGGCGTTGACAGCCCAAGATGCTTTGCAAATGTCGCGTCGACAAACTGCCATGGACAGTCGACGTAGCGGCAACAGTGAGGCAATACCACCACCACCACCACCAGGATCAACCTTTGACATCAAAACTCTTCAATCGGCACCATCGTCATGTCGTATTCAATCCCAGCGTGATGATGTTATCGAAATTGAATACGAAGCTCGTATTGGCGGTCCTGATGGCACCATCTACGATGCCTCCGCCTTCCGGGGCACTGGACGACCGTACCAAATGGTACTGGGAAGTGGTGATATGATTCCTGGTGTCGATCAAAGTTTGTACGATATGTGCGTCGGAGAAGTACGACAATTGGACATTCCTCCCAACCTCGCCTACGGGACCAAGGGCAATAAACTGTTTCGAATCCCTTCGGACACGAATTCGGTATGGCACGTCGAATTGGTATCCATTAGTTCCATGCGACAGCCGGCTGTAGGTGATGATTAGCCAGCCAGCTAGCAATTACTGCGACTTATAATATCATAAACGAATGAACGAGCTTTGGCGAGGGATAGGTAATTTGCAAGTATTAATAGAGATAGAGCAATCTTGTATCTCTATACAAAAAGTACTGACTGGTTCTTTCGTGTCAAAGTTTCATTCCCGACCAATAAGCCCAGCAAAATTTCCTCTACAACCAGGCCTCCCAGATTGGAAAGTACCGCGAATGCTTGGAGACTATGCTGATGAGTGTAGACAATGCGGACTCACTGCCCCGGACAAACCACAAGCACAAGCGTTGGGGAGACCGACAAAGCCAGGTCGGCTTATCTTCATGTGCGTTCATATGTATGGAACCATAGCGGCAATGCAGATAGAGAATAATGACATTGTCGTGACATACTCCTCTCTTTTACCCTAACGAAAACAGATGAAAATCATTTCTGTATACCAGCACCAGCTCATTTTCATATCCATATATCGTAATAAAAAACTTCACAAAAATGTATTATAAATTCTTCTTAAATTACTCGCTAGCAATTGCTTCTCTGGATAAATTTGTATAAGAGTCCTACCTGTTTCCCCAATGAAACGTCAGTACCAGGCTTACTCGTTACATGACTTCGTTTCTCCAGAAAGCCTTCTTCTTCCCTTGGTTCGTTTTTACTTTGATCTTGCAAGGGTATAGGAAGAATTGGCCCTCCCACTAATCCTTCGAGAGCATTCTCCACACTCCGTGACACAATGTTCCTCAGTTTCTGTCCTGTCCAACGAAAATCAGCTACTCGAATTTCTGCATTTCCAAACAGTGTTTGATGCCATTGTTGTACATCAAAATCCACTTCCAACTGTTTCTCGTCGAGTCTATCCTTCAGGGTCTTTCGGAGTTCTCGGAGCCACGCTTTGTGAGATACAATGGCTATTGAATCTTCTTCAACTGTGGGCAAGTATTCGTCAAGAAAACGAGTGGCTCGCTTTCGAACTTTGTCATTGTCTTCCCCCTTAAGAACGACTATCGCATTGTTGTTACCTGGTCGCAGGTCGGAAAAATCTACGTGGGGGAACTCTTTTTCCAGCAGGTCCACTGGAAGTCGTTCATCTGCTGCAAAACCTGTTCTCTTTTCTCGGAGAGCCTCAAGGGCCACAAAGCGAGGAGAGTCCTGGAAGAAACTTCCATTGCTTCTATTCCCAAAGAGTTCCGTGGCAGTCATGAGAACTCGGCGCAATGGTGACACCAGAACAATCTTGGGAGGTGGATATTTGATCGGATCGAGTTGATTCAATCGGCAAGATGCTCTCATGACTTGGCATTGACCATCAGGGGATAAGGGAGCATCCAACAAAGATGCATCTTGAAGGACAGCCCTTCGGGCTTTGTCGTGTTCGCATGCCTCATGAATGCCCTGCCGAATCACAGCTTGAATGGCTTCTCGTTCCCGAATGTTGTGAGTGGCTTCTGCATGTCGAACGAGATAGATTAACTGCTTCCGGGTATTGCTGTCATTCGTTGCAGACGAAGTAGGCGAAGAGAGTGTCATGGTTGTTGTTGGCGGTGGTGCGCAGGAAGCATTATTATTTGTGAGGATAAGGATGAGAGAGCAAGGCCTTGCGCTTCGCGATTTATGTTGATCGCTTGTCGACGACGTTGAAGACTGAAGGGGCAGTCAGATCTCTGGACAACGTCAAGAAGCGAAAGTTCTTTTTACCCGACTGCTTGTCAAAGATGTCAAGTACCAGTACTAGTGCTACAAGGCGCTGGTACATTACTCGTAGACAGTAGTAGTAGTATCGGACTGGTAGTACTATAAACTTGGAGGATGGAAAAGAACACTGTTTCATAATGCTTTCCAATGTCAATGATAAACCTAGGGATGCAGACAGTGGTGCACAGTGGTAAACGTTGGTTCATAGAGGTGCACAGTGGTACCGTACACATTGCTGGAAAGTGTTTTTCCAGTGTTAAAACAGGCAGCCGACACTGGTGTACATTGGTAGACAGCGGTGGACAGTGGTAAACAGTGGTACACATTTCTTTTGAGGGGTGAAATGCTTACTTACATTCAAAGCACATGAATTAATTGACACTGTTACCTGGTACTGTACCTGGTAGCTAAAAACCTGCTTTTTTCCAGTCTCTTACGGCAATGATGTCACGAAAAGAACATAGGCTCTTTGTGAATGAGATTATCCTCAACCCTTTCATGGTAAATGGATGCGCACATTTTTCCCTTCGTCGCAACAAGCTAGTGCCATTTTTCTCCTCCTATCTTCCGTTCGTTCGCAACCACCAAGTCCAACGCACAAAATATAATTGTCTCCTTCCTTGATTTCACCATGTCAGCTGTCCTGGCTGGATCAGAACAAGTGAAGAGCGAAACGACAACCATCACCACTACCACTACCAATTCCTCCTTCTCTTCCTCCTCCTCCTCCTGGATAGCTGGCAAGATTGTGCGTAAAAAGAAATTTCGACAGAATGTGAGTCTTGCCATTCAAAATGAAAACGCCAAAAATGCAGTCTCAATTCCCATCTTAATCGACCGCAACCGCTACAAGGATTGCCTCGTGTGGTGTGTTTTGGGGGCTTGGATTCGTGTCCAAGTGTCAAAAGTTGTGAGAGATACCGATCAGGGTCAACAAGAAAAGACGTGCACCATTGACGACAGCACTGCTGAGACGAGTAGTGCCGAGGACAAAGATGGGAAACATCAGCAACAACATTTTACAGCTCTCAACGTAGAGCTTCTTCAATGTGCCCCAGATCCCAATGCTGTTTTGTTGTGCCTTCAACTGGTGGAAGACAATACACTACCATTGGCCGTCGTTTCGCCCCATCTGGAGCATCTTTATCAAGTGACGGATATATTGCAGGCTCCACGAGAAATTCAGCGACGTGCCGTGGCTCAGTTGGTACGCCAATTAAACGGCGTAGAACGTGTTGCCAGTCAGCGCATTCCCCACACGAGGAGGCGACATTTGAAAGTCCTAGAACGTCTCGAAGAGCAAATTCCACTGGCCAAAATTTACAAGCACGACAATAGTGCAGATGAGACGGAACAGAGCTCAATTGTGACTTGTCCTTTCAATTTGCCTGAGACGACCTCGTTCGTGGAAGATGGCAGCAGCAGCCACCGACGCGTTCGATATCTGCAAGACAAGAAATGGCCTCAGATACAATGGATCGTCCAGCGGTTACAATCTTTACAGCAGATGAGAAAATTCCGACACGTCCTAGACGTTGGAGGGGGGCGGGGTGATTTGGCAACAGCCATTGCGCTTGCATTGGAAGGCGCTCACGTAACAGTGGTTGATTTCAACGAATCCTCATTACAGGCTGGGAAGACTTTTGCACAACAACTTAGTTTAAACGAGGATCGCATGACCTTTCAATGTGCAGATTTTGCCGTCTTTTGTAAGGGATATACGGCTAAGGTTAACAGCCACAATGACAAGCCTCCTATTGATGCTGTAGTAGCACTTCATGCTTGCGGAGACTTGTCTGATTTAGCGCTTCAATTTGCGTCGCAACAACGAGCCACCTTTGTCATTTGTCCCTGTTGTTATACCAAACGATATATTGCCAACTTTGAACCATGCTGGATTCAACGCTACAAGGAAAAGTACTATTTCCAATGCCAACCCACGAATAATGACAGTGAGGTGCCAAGCGATGTGGCTATGACAAACAATGAGGATGGCACTGGCAACATCATATCGGAAGAGGAAGCATCTGACAGCAATAGGCCGTTAGCCGAAGCGGAAGCGGCCACGATCCAGCGATTAGCCGAATTGAACGAACGACCTGAAATCTCCCACCGTGCCATGCATGTCATTAATTCATTACGGCTGCAGTCTCTCCGACAAAAAGAAGCCTGCAGAAATGACAGCGATGACGGAGGTGTGCACCTGGAGGAGTATGAAAATACAATTTCGAAGCGCAATCTTGTCTTGGTGGGAAATGCACCAGTTTTATAACGAGAATGTAACTAGAACTGTGCTCTCCTTTATGTACAGCAGAAAGCAGTCTCTATCGAGTTGTTCAATCGATTAATAATTACTTTCCAATTTAAAGACACAGAGAAACTTTACCAGAACAATTTAGGCATCCTCTTCACTCTTGTTTAGCTTCAAGGAAAGGAATATGGACCAAAAAAAGAAGACGCCATTCAAGTACAAGACTCGAAAAATAGGCGGCACAAAGGCAATGTTGACAACTGTGGCAGGGACCCAAAGTTTCCAATTCGCCACCATTGTATCAGCGTAATCATCATCGAGTTGATCTTTGATCCTGTCAAATGATTTCCCCTCAAGTGTTCCCAAGAATGCGAAAATTAAAACGGTAAAAACAGGAGCTTGCACAAACTGATCAATTACCACTTTGACACCTGTCGTCGGAGTCCAAGGTTCTTCTGTAGGAGGCAAGACTCCATCGAGAATATTGTAATAAAAGTGATTCCAAGGAGCCTGCAAGACTAGACCAAAAATAGCAAACCTTCCTGCCCGTGCCCAATCAACGGGCTCGGATGTGCCTTTTTGTTTTGCTTCCAATGCCTGGCCTGCCAAATCAGCCGACCCCAAAATAATGGACGCTGTTACAGACTTTACCAACAGTGGCTGTGCTTCCAGGGCATCATTATAAGCATTCCACGCTTCGACAGGAGATAATTGCAATTGGGTAGGGCAATTCTGCATCTGATATACTTTGGTAGGGACCGGAGCATTCGAAAAAGCGGAGGCTCCAGATGATGCCAACACCAAGAACGAAACGATAATGTTTTGTCGCGTTCTCGTCATGATGATATTCTTTCAATAGAAACTATTGCTTACTTCAGTGGAGGACTTATATTTTGTTGTAGTATTGGTTTACGCTCTAATATTATTTGATTTATAAGCTGAATGACAACGTTGTTTTAACAGTTCAAATTTTCATGTTATTCGTTCATCTTTGCTCTCGTCCTCTTCATGATTGCTACGAGTATCAATCGTCAATCGTCAATCGTCATCGTTGGATATCTTCTATCTTAGAATAATTGTCCTGCCACCAACTCATCGCCCCCCTGGAAGGCTTTCGAGACTTCTTTAAAATAATAATACCTGTAATACAGCTAAGATTAGGATGCGTCGAACCTTTGTAGGTTCCACCTACGAAAAATAATTGTAGGGAAAATCCTACGAATTACAACTGTAGGGAAACACCTACAGAGTGTTGGTGCAGAGTAGCTATCCTCTGCCGCAACACTTTTTTGAATTATTATTATTTTCTCCACAATGATATCCCTCCTCCTCCTCCCCAGCAACTCTTCAAATCATCAGAACAGCGAAAATGGTGTAAA
>Ga0210025_1001582_pt1 | contig 24247 bp, 11 predicted proteins | sample CryGeyme20150102_FD_183989 | JGI IMG/M metagenome (GOLD analysis project Ga0210025, IMG submission 183989) | Groundwater microbial communities from Crystal Geyser aquifers in Utah, USA - Crystal Geyser metaG 2015-0102 (SPAdes) (version 2) | ecosystem: Environmental > Aquatic > Deep subsurface >... | reverse complement strand
AAACTTTGTCAATCCTTTCGGACATAATTTTTCAAGCTGTGAGGAGAAATTTACTTAGAAATCAGGGCAATCATTTATGCACCAAAAGCTTCATGTTTCTTATCCGGTACTCAGGATAGTTTTTCAGTGACTCGTTCTACCACTATCATTGGTCAAACATCGTGATTGCGTTGGTCTTGGTCATTTTGATTGACAACACTACTACTCTACAGTACTACCTGTTACGTACTACAGTACTCTACTAGTCTAGTATTCCACCAGCCAATACAAAAAAATACTACATACGTACCAGGTACTAAAATTACCAATTGCCTTATTAGCTACTACGAGTAGTAGCTAGTCTAGCAGGCACTTCACTATGGTACTTTAGAGTAGTCTAAATGGTTTGCAGCAGCTTTTGCTTTATACTATTATCCATTATCCAATGCCACTCTTTGCACTTGCTACTTGTTATCCAACCATTCCATTATCCAATGCCACTCTTTGCACTTGCTACTTGTTATCCAACCATGACGACAAGGTAAAGTTGGTTGTAGACCCAGTCAAACTCTTGCAAAATATTTTCCAAATCCAATGCCCTACCGTGGTAGACAAGGCTGCTCGTTCCTGTCACAAGTACACGGTTACGCCAGCTTTTTCTTTTGGCGGCGGGCACGCGCAATAACCATTACGTAAACAGCACTTGCAATGAAGTACGTCAAGGAGTTTCCTAAAAGACTTTCCGCAAGCTTACACGGACCGGTCAACACCAAGAACAGCATCATGAAGAGCCATTGCGCAATAATGGATCTCTGTTTAGTAGCAGCTTTGGTAAGCCAGATACCCACTGAAATATAATGTGGCATCCCGTCCTTATCGTAGGAATTGCACAGAGCTGGTGCAATGGAACAAAACAAACGAAATGGGGCGAGGCCCAAGTGGCAGTAAGTCTGCTGACCCAAAGCTTCCATTAGCTGGTTGGAGTCTGAACTTTCACTTTCTGCAATCAAAGATGCATAGGTAGAAACCACAACTCCATCGACAACTATTGTGCCGTCCTTGGTCAGTGGAGCATAAATGCCCGCCTGTTGAACCTCCACAATATCAGTAATCGTCGATGGTGTTTTCTTGTCAAGCATTCGAAGTTGGTCACCCAATTTCGCATGAGCAGCAGAAACGGGTCTATCCTGACCGGCAAGAAATAACAAATGATCGGACGTTACTTCGAGAGGCGTATCGCTGCTAGAATGGTGAATCTGATGGAACATAGCCAAACGATCTGGATTAAAGTGACCAAAGGCGTAAACGGGCTGGTACGTGCCTGCCTCGTCAGTCAGGACGTAGTCACCGACACGGAGATCTTGTACAGACATAGGCCCGTGGTTGCGCACCAATACTTTGGAATGTCCAGAAAAGCAGTTGCTAGATCCTCCCGGGTTGCTACTGGTGCCGCTGCTGCCACCACCGCCGCCGCTGCTGCCACCACCGCCACTAGAACAAAAAAGTGTTCAACAAATGTTAGCTCTCCGGAACACAAGGGGCCGTACACAAAATTTGAAGTGCATGACTTACCCTCCACTGGGCGGGTTGCCTGAGGAGCCGCAAGAAGTGGGTGCATCGTGCGACTTTGAAGATTCAACGCGTCCTATCTGTGCAAATGCAGTTACTACAGTGGCATGGCTAGAAATAAGATCTTGTCCGCATTGAGTGCTGGCTCTCATATCAACTTGCACGCCTTTTGGATTGTCTAAATTCGTAATGGTAACATCAAATTCATCGTGATGATCGACGAGCGCCACAAAAAAGGGGTCCCAATTTCTCACTTGCGCGCCGTTGTCTACACGCGCCTTCATGGTCGCAACGTGTTCCTGTAGCCATCCACCCACTTCGTCCCTCGTCGAAGTTGTTTTTGTTCGAATAGAATTATCAGCATTAGTAATAACCTCGCGATCAATGTCGTCGTGGTTGTCTAGCAATTCTTGGATGTAATCGCTTTGTAGCTTTCGCTCGGGTTTCCCACCGGCTGCTTGAGCTCGAAGAAAGGGACAGCCATTGCATGCGAGGGGCAGCAGAAGGAAAGACAAATTCAAATTTTTCATGTTGAGAATTTTATTATGTGACCACTTTTTTTGTTTTTGCAAAATTATGACATTAATAGATACGACATTTTTGACATTTGGGGTTGGTTCACTTTTGAGCGTAGTTTTGAGTGGCTATTGGTCTTGCGAAAAAGCAATAAAAGGCGGAGTTTCGGAATTTTGTTGTTGCTGCTAGCTACTGAAACAATCATATTGGTTATAACTCTCTTACTTTATTACGGTTAGACTGCTACTACTAGTAGCAAGTTAAGATAGATGTTAATGATAAGGGTCATCGGTTATTTGACAGGACAAAGTAGTAATGTCTAATCCTTCCAAATTAAGCCCAGGTGGACTATAGATGGGACTCAGGAGTTAGGTCATACTCTATTAGGTCGTGTGCCTATGCCTGCTTCCTATACACAGCCACTAGTCTAGTCTATCCATAATATTTATCTAATAGTCTCCACACTAGCTTTTTACGCTTCATTTCGCTCTACTGGTATCTTTGCTTCAGGAGCAAGTGAACTCCACCTCTTTCATCGTTCATTCAACACATACCCTCTACTAGTAAAGACTAGTAGAGACCCACGTAAAAAGTTAGGTTAGTGTCGAAGAGTTTGAAATAGTATATTGTGCAAACCTGTATTTGCTAAGTGTATTGGAAGCTGGAAGCTGGAAACCCTACTATGCAAACATGCAAGGCAATCCTGTAAAAAATGGTTCCACAGACAGTGGTTTGGTTGGTAGTTGGTAGTTGGTATCGCTATTCGCTAAAACAGTAGAGTAGTCCAATCAGGGCTTATTTCTCCCAGCTGAGTGATCGTTCACTTTCTCAGCCTGCGGAATAACTTGACTACTACAATGGTAGACTATTACCTGTATATGTTCCGGATTCATGAACTATGGAAGACAGACAAACCCCGGCATCATCTAGGTCTGTACAACCATGGATATGGTCCTGGTCACAGGTCACAGACACACAGAATAGAAGGCATACATGACTACATGTAAGACTGGTTTAAGATTGAGCTATATAGTTAGTGTTGGCAAGACTATTCCAAGGTATTGCAAGACTCTCTAGAGTGCGAAAAGACCAACAAGAGCCACCAACATCACTTTCACAACACTCGGAACAAACAAGACCCCAGCCGATCCATCCACTTTGCACCTCCCATTGCGCAATCCATCCTTGAAGTCCTCCAGAACAGCAACATTGATATCGTCGTGCGACAAGGTTGTAAGATCGCAGGATCTTGGCAAACAGACAGGAAGGTTGTTCAGGTGCATGCGGAGTTCACTTGCGCCCAAAAGGACCTCGCAGTCGTATTCCATTTTATCTTCAAAAACAGTTCCGTTAGATGCTGCGCATAGTTCTTGATACGCAGTAATGTCTTTGTTAAAGGTAACGTTGCAATCAAATGAGCCGAGACCTTCGGAAACGTCACATGCATCGACATTACCGAGAACCGCATCAAATTTGTCCATCAGGCTCCTGAGTTCAGCTTGAACTTCAGCCTCATCTTCGAGAGCTTAGATGCCGGCGAGACATTCGGGAGAGGCAGCGCCTTGGGCCTGTCCGACCAGGATTGCGATTGCGATGAAAGGGATACCGAAAAAGGCGGTGCGGTCGATCATTTTTTTACCAACAATTTTCTGAATGCAATGCGAATCAAATGGCTTAGAGAGAATCTGGTCTTTGTTTGGAGAACCACAACATCCGTAAAGACATTTTGTTGAATGCCGGGACAAGATCTACTACCGGGGTACCAGTACCACTCGGAAAAACTTTTCGTACGGTAGAATGCCGGGACCAGAGCGACCTAAGACTACTACCTGGTACTGTACCTGGTACTGCTGTACCAGTACTCTCTACTAGAGGTAAAAATGTACCAGTGTACCATAGAGATAGTATGGTTAATTAATTCTGGCTGTTCCTATAATTCCATGTTATTCTCAATATGACGTGTTAATATGGTCAAATTTTGTCTGCTCGTCAAAATCTTCCGAGAATTTTTTTGACTAACTACATACTACCTATAATAATGTACATACTACCTATACTAATAATGATTATTTGATGCATTTTTTCGCAACAGAATATGGAATTAAACAACAATAATATGCAAAAACTGCATACGAGCAGTGTACTAGTACCAGGTAGTAGAGTACTGGTAGTAGTAGTCTAGCTAGCTACCGCCTCCTGGTACAGGTTGCTACTGCTACGTACTGTACTCCTGTACCACAGTATGACTCCCCACCCACCAACCGCCAGTATTCTTGCTAGTATTCTGGTAGTATTCTTGTTGCTTAATATTCCTAATTGTAGTCATTTTTCTATTCGTAGTATTCAACGGTAGCTAGTATTCGTATTAATATTTTTTTATTTATTTCTACCCGGTAGTATTTGTATTTTGAATTATTTTACCATAGTTCTCCTGCTCATCTGCCTCCTTTGAACTAAAATCACAAGGCAGATTTAAGCATTCTCGTAAGTAGTCCATGCCCTGTGAAACTACTAGCACACTCCTCGAATAATCAGCAAAAAAATAGCTAAAATAGCACCAATTCTTTGCTTGACTACTAGTACCAACTGGAGCCACTGGAAGGACGCGCACTGACAAATTACGTACTAGTACCTGGTACCACACTCGACGAGCGAATAATCAGGGAAAGAAAATACAATTTTAAATTTAAATTTCAAAAAGCGAATGTGGCATTCGGGATCCTCGCTAAAAAGCTGCGAAGAGCGAAGAAATCGTTCTTTGACACATACACGAATAAACAATAAAAACACACATCACACATCAACTTCTTCTTTATCATTGCAATCTCATCCCATCAACGCATCCAGTTACAACAAGAACAAAATTAATCTGTGGTCTATCTGCGTTTCATTTACAAAAAAGGGCAGGAGAGAAAATGAAGACGACAATTCTTACTTTGTTTCTTTTGTCTGCACTGCCTGGTCGCACCTCGGCCGTAATAGCATCAAACTCGACAAATCGATTCGCCAACCCGATATCTCTCTCCTTGGATGAGAACCTGCACCTATCTCACAGGAGTGTCTCGCTATCTTACATGGCCTCAAGGAGGTTGACCTTTGGGGTTTCTAATTCTGAACATAAACATCACGTTCGCCGGAGAACCGAAGATACTCGCATGCGAAATCCCCGAGAAAAAGTCGAATCCTTGAAGGCTTACTACTACTTTATCCAAGCCCTGGGACACTCAGAAAGAGATGGCTGCAAACATCCTCAACCCTCCTTCACTGCCACTTGTCCCGAAGGAGCCTTTATCGTTGCACAATCTTCCAAGAGTGAGTGGACATCTCGTCTCGACTGTAATCAGACCGATACTACCAGTATACTCTGTGAACCTAAAAAGATTACAGAAGAAACCCAAGCTGATATTGATCTCGAAGATCAAAATGGTGTTGTGATAGCATGCTATGCTGAGGAAGACGATAATCTGCAGGTATATGTGCAAGTTCACGCGGGATCGTATTTTTGTGACAAAGCTCTAGAGGTCCGCAGTATGCCACATCCAGCCGTGACTTCGGGAGGAATGGTCTATCAGATGGTGGCCATTCAAAAACAGTGCTGGCAAAATAATGGGGAGGCCGAATCGTGGATTTTTGTAGAGCCCACCTGTGGCAGTAGTCCCGGTGCCGTAGCTAAAATACCAGTGACTTCTAACAAAGGAGAAGATGACATGCTTCAATACACAGAGGTACCAGTACAAACTAAAAAAGTGGAAGTCGACCGTGAATATATGCAATTGTCAACAGCCATTGTTGCTCATTGTCAAATGCAGGATAATTGTGCTGTCGAACTCGAATGTTCTCCCAAATGTGCAGGAAGGTCTTCGTGCAATGTCAACTTGCCAGGTTTTGTCACTACTAGCACTTCCGTTCCGACTGCAGCGAACTTGCCCGATTACTGCGCGCCTCGTAATATTGAGATGAATTTAAGAGACGGCGAGGCCTGCGAGTTCAATCTGATGTGTGACAGTGGAGTCTGCGTGAGAGGATTTTGTGAGAGTCTGCAGAAGGACAACCTCGAACCGTGCGAAGAAGGGTGGGATTGTGCCAGCCAGGCTTGCGGTAAATACCCTGTAAGCAATATCTCTAGTATCGAAAGTGTGGATATACCCAACAAGTCATGCTGCCCTAGTGGAAGTATATTTGGTTATAAAGGTGAATCTTTCTGCAGTGAATCCCAGCCTAATGGAGCCGCTTGCCACGAAAATGCCATGTGCAGCAGCAACATTTGTGTTTTTAATACCTGTCGTTCCGATCTTCTTGATGATGGAGCTGAATGTGAAGAACCCAACAATTGTTTAGGTGGCCACTGCGGCTACTACCACGATGAAGATACAAAGGTATGTTGCGCCACAGGGAATAGCATTCTGCTATCGGAAGGACCAATGTGTTCCAATCGACCAGCAGGCGACATGTGTCAAAATTCTGCCAATTCACTCTGTGAGAGCAATATTTGCGTGGGTCAAGTTTGCCAAGCTACTGAGCAAGAGGTCGGCGAACGATGCGACAATCACTTTGACTGCGCAAACGATGCTTGCGCGTTGGCCTCTGCGGATCCATCCTCGGCCTATATCTGCTGTCCCACCGGTGAGTATGTATTTTTGAAAGCTTCACCGGAAGAAATCTCCAACACGACAAAGATAGACCGAGAGATTGATGCTTTTCCCATCAGTGGATTACGAGTATGCACCGGCCAAAGGGCAGGTGCTTCGTGTGGTATTGAAGATGATGTAGATGACATGTGCACTAGTGGTCATTGTATCGCGGGTACTTGTCATGAGGAGCCACTAGAAAATGGCGCTATTTGTAGCAAAGATAGCGACTGCAGAAACACTATTTGCGCCTTTTCGTCTCTGGAAGAGGGAGCTTCAACCATCTGCTGCCCATATAACGACTACAAGCATGTTTACTCGGGTGAACTCAAGGCTGTTTGTACAAGTTAACCTGTTGGGCCTCAACGTACTCAAACCAATGATGATATCTTACTTTGCAGCTCAGGAAAATGCGTGACACGTTCCAGGAGAGCGATCCGTAGGTATCAGTGGTGAATCACAACATTAGGAGTTAGCTTCAGTCAATTTTTGTTGTGGCATAGATGAATAAATATGTAAAACCATTTTCTGAGGGAAAGATTAAAAAATACTAATTTGAGTGGTCGATCTGTTTACAAAAAATGACTCCTACTTTATTAGGAAAGTACGCAGACACAATAAATCTCACAAGCGAGAATCACGCGTTTACTTTTTATGCGATGTATGAACCTTGCGAGCCTGAAGTCATTCTTTGCTATGTACTAAGTCGTTCTGCTTCCAAGCTGGTTGGTGGATTAAGCTATCTAGAATGCCTCTGCCATGGATGGGTCACCTGTGGCCAACACATCAGCAATGCAATCGGTGCGGTCCGATTGATCAACGTCCTTGCAAGCTTCTGCAGCTTTATCGCGAGAGATAAGAGAACCCTCTCCCAGGCGACGCTGCGCTTGAGAGGCATCAGGCATAGCACAGGCCTGGGGGTATTGAGGTCCAATTGCTTCATGAAAAATTAGGCCATCAACATCAGGCTGCACTTGCCACTCTGAACCAAAAGCATTCTCATCATCTAGGATTGTGGCACCATCTCGGGCCAACATGAGACCTCCTTCGTAGCTACCCAAAAGACCTTTGCTAACAGCAAAGCTTGCTGGTTTATGGTTTTCAAGATCCACTTTCATAAAATCTTTGATGGCCTTCATTGCAATGGCTTGGCCGTCATTCAAAAAGACTTTGAAAATAAAGTCCGAGTCTTCGCGAATGCGGAAACGTACCGTATTCCCTCCAAGAGTAAAACCTGGCAAGGGACCACTCTTGGTCAATTCGGGACCAAGTTGGCCGTTCAGCCAGTACTTCTTTTCCTCTCCGAGCACTTCAAGCGTGTCATCGCCAATCTTGATAGCAACAGACTGCACATAGCTCCACCATGTCACAACCTTGGTACGGATGTGAATGGACAATCCTTGGCCATTGTTGAACATGGGATTGGACAAGAAGACCAAGTCGCACTCACCACTGCAATCATTGAAAGTTGGGACCGTTGAGGCAAGTTGTGACGTTTCTGCTTGAACAAATAGACAAAAAGGCGCAATAGTTGGATCTTACTGAAAGTCAAACTTTTTGTTTCCAAACATTGTGAAGTGAGGGTCGCCTGTTGCCGTAGGAGGATGAGGTGGTTTAATATGAGGAATCATCTCTCCTTCTTGATCTTTCGAGAATATGGAAGGGAGAACATTTTTGATTTGTTCCGTAATATCGTCGGCCGTAGTAGTCGTAGTATCCTCCAGCAGACGTTTGGGTTCATCCTCCAGCGGGGGCAAGTCTGCGTTCTCCAGCAGGCGTTCGCTTCCCGCAGCACTGGTGTGATCCATATCGACGCCTTTCAGTGTGCTTTCCAGATCACGTATGATGGTACGACGGCGTTCGGCTCCGGTCGAAGTAAGGTCTTTCATAGCGTCTTCAAGATCCCGCAGAAGAGCCAGTCGATGGTCGGTTTCAGGCTGGGCAATCAAGAAATGGATAGATCGTTGAGGATAAACGTTGGGATAGATAACATCTAATTATTCAACGACAACAGGCAATCCTAGGCAAACATTGATGACTTGCTCACGTTGTTATCATTTTGGGCGCGAGCAAACGCACCCAGTAAAAGCCAAAGGGCAACCGTGCAAAACTTCATGGTCTGAATGTTTGTGCTCTTTCTTGGAATTGCTATCAAACTGTGGATAGTTAGCTTTAGGGCAATGCCCGCATACTTTCTTGGTAGATACAAACTAGGATTAGATTGCAGTATCTTGTGGTACTCAAAACGATAAACATAAAGCGACTCCCAAGATAGAGGAACACCTGGTAAAAAAGAAAAAGATACAAAAACAAAGAATAATAAGATCGCACATTTGTAAAGACCTAACCCTATCATACCTTCGTTTTAGTTTTGGAAAAAAATACTCATAACTTGCAAAAACGCACCATCGTCGAAAGTTCCATTGTCCATAGCACATAACAGCCAGACAAAATCAATGTGAATAGGGCTTTGTGCACCCGTGACAAGATTATTTTTTCTATAAAAAGACCAGCAGGTTGATCGCTTTGTGCTGCAAATAACTGAAATGAGGAGAAGCTCTTTGGAAATCTTTTTAACCTCAAGTGCCTACGCTGCAATGTGGAATTAGTAATTAGTCATTGGGTCGTTTGAATTTCAGCCAGCTTGACTTCTAACATGATATGTCTCATTCAGAATCTGCTGCGGAATGAAATACAGAACTCGATCCTGAAAAAGCCATTATTCACCTTTGACCATGTTGAGTTGCTTTTCCCTTTTTCTTCGGTTTCGCTCTTGCATTCGCTTTCGTTTGGCAGCTGCCCACTTTTCATCAATCTTTTCCCGAACATTCTTGGCTTTGCATTCATTGCTGGTGTCCCACACGCAGCAAATACGAAATTCCGGATTCGGGTTTGTCTGTAGACATTCTGGTCCGCTCTCGTATGCTGCACCACAACCACCGTCCAACAACTCGAACAAGATCCGATGAAAATTAGAACAGCAATTTCCAATCGAGTATCGAGCCAGGAGCTGAAGTTGAAGTGACGATATCATCGATAGCATTACCTTATCGGCATTGTTTTCTTCCAGCACTACATCTAGATTGTGCTCTGGTATATTGTCTCTTGGATTGCCGCTGTCTTGCTGAATATCGTGTTCATTCAAGATGAATTCAAATTTGAATGGAACGGTCCTTTTGACAAGGCTCGTATCAGCCAAAAAGGTGTCCTTTTCTTTCAAAACACTCGCCGATTCGGTGGTCACAATAATAGACAGCTTGTCTACAGACGCTTCCTTCATCGCCTGTTTCAGCGAAGGTTTGTTGCGGTTCCAAATCTGCGCCAAAACCCGCATATATTTTTCAAAAGGAAAGCATTCACTCTCTTCGATGCATTTGTCCGAGGCTGATAAGGATGAAATGAAAAGAAATAAAACAGAAGTCAGTCATACTATCAAATACAATCAATTGCCTAACAGACATGCGGATCGTACCCCGAATAGGCAAGCCCAAGGTGACGGCTGGAATAGCTTTCGTAGACGATGGTGGCACAATTTGTTGCATAATGTCTCGTAGCTCGTTCTGACTCTGAATGTGTGGTCGCATCGCATAAAGCACCAACCCGTATGAAATTAACTGATTTACCTTGTCCCTATGGACGTTGCTCACAAACCGTTCGGCAACTTTTTGCAACACCGTCCTCCGTGGATCTGTCTCATTCAAACTACCGCGAACTCGTACGGTAAATTCCTGCAGTCGCATTGGAATAGATTTGGAAATGGACCGTGTTACCGTTTTCAATGGCAACACAATGACAGGTTCGTTTTTGAAAAATGGTTCTTCCATCATGTTGAGTGGATTCTTAAACAATTTGGTCACATTGCGAAATTGGTTCATGACAGGTGCTTGTTCCAGTTGTGCGTGCGTTAGGACACAAGGACTCGGGGGATGAAAGAAACACTGAACATCCATCCGATCGCACGAGGCATGGTACCAGGCTTGACGAATGGGCTTTGGTCCGACAGGTGCGTGATTGATAAACAAAACTGTTCGGTTTGTGGCCATGGCAGCCAACAAACCACTCAAGACGGTTGTTCTCATGACTGCTCCCAAACCTAAATTTTCAATGGGAACCAACAAGAACCTGCCAGCTGGACATTCGTAATCATATTTTCCAATCTGGTACGTATTTGTTAGCCGTTGACATTCGGTCGACAAAGTTGTTCGTGATGGTATAACTTCGGGCACGGCAAATTGATGTTGAATCCTATGCATGGACATAAAGGTCAATCTCACAATCCAAAGCTGCATACTCCGATCATCTGTGAGAGGATCTGTGGCATTTAAAAATCTCGAGTCTGGATGGCACATACTCTGTTGCAGAATAGTTTCCGTGGAAAAAGTAGTACTGCTGCTGCTGCTACTGCTGCTACTACCACCTTGTTTGGTCGACAAATGACTGCCAAAAAGGATCATATTGGTCACAAAATCATCGTCCATGAGATCGTCTTGCAATGGATTATTTCCGTGTCGCGGTCCTTGCAACCAGTTCTTAGAATTGGCTGGAAAACACTGCTGCAGAGCACTTAAATCTTGATCGGACGGGTAGTTCCAAACAAAGTCATCGTTTTTGTTGTTGACAATGTTGGAAGTAGAAGTAGCATCATCTGTTGCATCAGGTTGCTGCAGAGATGTAGTTGTGTCGCTGTTTGTGTGCATAAGTAACGCATGAAATAAGATGCCATAGACCAGAGATCCCAACCCTACAACAGACACCCCCACTATTCGCGCAGGAAATTTTCGTTTGACGGTCCTTTGTGGCTTGCCGATATTATTGCTGGGGTTCATCTTGGATTTCATTGCTATTCTAGTTCCTAGAGAGTAGAGGTCACTCAGCCCTTGATCCACCTCTGTCTTTTTGATGCAGCATCTTATCCACGTAGATCCTCAATGTTGAGAGCTTATCATTATTGTTATCATAAAAATAACTACTCGTACTATTGTTATTAAGAGTTACTCCGTGACTTTTTTTTTCTTTCGGAAAACGCAAGCAAATTCAACTGGCCCGGCAGCGAATCCCTACCTACGCCCAGAGTACCCATAGTAAAATTAGCCAGAAAATTTGGGTTACGAGTAACCCCAACCCTTTTCAACGTGCAGCCAAAAGAAACGACGACAAAAAAGAAAAATAATTCAGGGAGAGTACTCTAGACTAATAACAAATGTGATCCAGTTTGATTTCTTGCTGAAGAATGCACGAGCTACAGTTCTCCTATGTGTTATGCGAGCGAAAAGGTTCCCTGATGCAGGAATTTAAACGGACCCCAAAAGGCGTACACCCGAGTACTTTTCAATGGAGTTTTAGTGTCCGGGTCGTTTTCTGGAACCAGCACTTGATAGATTTCGACGCGTCCAGCTCCAAAATAACAACACCAACCATTCCCATTGAAATCCTCCAATGTGAATTGGTACGTTTGATTGGCAGAAATGTGGTCGCCAGTATAGGTAAAAGTATTTGTCCCATTCCGTAGTTGCGAAGAAGTCACACTGGCAATTACAACAGGTGATTGTTGTCGTGAAGATGACATCAACAAGCCATTTTGAGTAAAGTTGCCTTGTTCTAGGCTGCTTTCGGTGCTGTTGCTTTGTGCAAAGCTAGTAATGTTAGTTTGTTCCATGCCATTTCTGGTGGTGCTGCTGTATTCCAAGCCACTATCGGTGATATTGCTTCTTGGCTGTTGTGTAGCATTGCTGTGGAAGTTTCCTTTAACGGAACTGTCATCGTACTCTGGTGGAAAGGACTCCAGAACAAAAGATAACTCTTCCGGGAAAGCATCTGGAATGAGCACAATACGAATTCCACTTACAGTATTGTTTGTTGACTTGATTGCAGATGACAGTGCCGTTTCCGTGGAAGGGTAACTCGGTCTTAATGTGGGTGCAGCTGTGAGTCTTGTGGAAGGTACAGCTGGTATCGTGGAAGGTACTGGTGTTATCAGTGGCAGCGTAACGCTTACTTGGCCGGCAGTAACAGACGGGATTGTGGGTGCTGGGGTAGGAGCATTTGTGGGTGCTGGGGTAGGAGCGTTTGTGGGTGCTGGAGTAGGAGCGTTTGTGGGTGCTGGAGTAGGAGCGTTTGTGGGTGCCAATGTCGGTCGTAAACTTGGAGAATTGGTTGGTTGAGGAGTCGGTTCTGGAGTTGGTGGCGGCGTCGGTTGGGGGCCGCAAAAAGCTGGCGGAAAATTCGACATTTCACATACTTGATCCGTGATCCATCCATAAGCTGTACTCACGCGGGCATAAACTCCGGGTGATTCTGCATGTGCGCAGCCGGTACCCCAAGAAACGATTCCAACAACGACGTTTGCGGCCGTAAGCAAAGGACCTCCACTTTGTTGTTCAGGAAGCGTGGAAGCGTGTGTGAGCGACAAGAAGACCGTTGCGTATCGATTTGACCTCAAGTATTGCCTGCCAGTACGTACCTATCTCCGTAGCAGGCATCTTTGCCGCCCTCGGGTACTCCGGCACACATATGTACATCATTTTCTCCAGGTCGTAGGTAATTATGTTTGGCATATTCCGGGTACAAATCATCGTTTTTGCACTCCTCGCCGCCTATAAAATTAACTTGCACTTCCAACAAGACATCGCTGTAGTCTTCGGAATTGTCATCTTGCACGCCGAATCCAATCACAGTCAATGTCTCTCCTACAAATGGTGACCAAGAATCCCAATTCAGTTGGGCGAGCTCAAGGGGAACGGATCGGTCCAACTTCATGACCATAAAATCATAGGCATCTCCCTCACCACCGTGCTCGGGATGGATCCTGTATTCAATGGGAAAGGCTTCATACCGGGCACTTCTGTCGTTAAGCCTGGTTGTTCCAAAATGAATGGGAAAATTTCTTAAAAAGTCGCGCTCTTCGCAATGAGCGGCCGTAAGGACAACGTCGGGTGCGACGAGAACTGTTCCACATCCCCACCACCAATAGCCAAAGAAGGGATACTTGTCTCTTGAAGAAACAGGATCACCTCCTACAATACGAGTTTGGACACTGGTAGTAAGGGTAATGAATGAGCAAAAGCTTAACAACAGCAATAGGAACTGCATTCTGGAAATGGTAAGAGTTCGACATCCACACGTTAGATTGTCTCGTCTTCTGGCAACCAAAATATTCCCACGTCCACTATCATCATCTCTGGCTCTATTGTAGTTCCCTGCAGATATAGGTGCCATCCTTGAGTTACCGAGCAAACAAAACTAAGGAATACTATTATAAGCTAGTACTTGCGAATATTGTTGCGAATTACAACAACAACAGCAACAACAACAAGCGAAATAGCAAGATGCTTGCATAAAAAGTATTCTGTAGAATTTGAGAAAGTGAAGTTCAAGAACTAAATTCGTGCGAAAAGTCAAGTAATACGACAGGTTCTTGTGTGAAGAAAACTGAATGTGGGAAAAAGCAGTCATAAATAAGTATACGACGCACATCTATTCCAAGCCAGATAGTAATATTATTTTTTTACTGGTATGCAGTCAAAGAAAACGAATTTAAAAAATTGATATGCTTTTTTAGGCCTTGCACAAAGTTTGTTCAGTGGTCAAAAACTCCTGGAATTTTTTGACACCGACCAAAAATAATGTACTTAAAAGGCCTAAAATAATTCAAATTGATAATGTATGTGAGAACTCCATTCTATTTACTACTACTAGACTACTACGGTAGTACGCAGAGAAAAAGTCATCAATATAAATCAGACGCACATCTATTCCACTTCAGAAATAATTAATAATAATAATAATTTTGTGCGTGAAACAGCAGCTGCTTCTTCACAACAATTACTACTGACTGCTATCCGACGTAATGATCCTCATATCTTGCCATCCAACATGCATGATTGTAAAATTTGGTAGATAACGCAGTGATATTACAGTAAAAGAAACTCGGATAGGACTTGGGTGTGGACCAAAAAAATTAGTGGAAAAAAAATTAAATGAGATCTCTTTCTGCAAGAACCATAAAAGCCACCACCAACGGCTCTTCCTCCTTCTGTACTGAGGCAGTATCATTATTAGCAGGTCGTGTATCCTCGCACTATTGTCGCGGTTTACATCTTAGCGATGCATCTACAAGAATTCACTTCAACCAATTCTTACCGTTTTCAACAGTGTCATCATTTCAGGTAAAGGAAGTGCCAAGGCTATCGTTTTGGAGACGTAACTGTTACAAACAAAAAAGATGCTACCGTACAGTTTCACCTCCTTGCCAGTATCAGCAGACAGCACCACTACCAACAAAGCACACGAAACGTTTACAAGAAGAAACCGATAAGTTATTGCAGAGCTCATCATCATCATCATCATCGCATTGGACCATTCAACAACAGGAACAGGCCACGGTCTTGCTTCGGGATTGGATATCCCTGTCGCCGTCAATCGTACATACACAATCTGAACGCCACCAACAATTTATCGAATCTTGGCGTCTCTGGACAAGGCTTGCAGAGACTGCAGTAGAACAACAAAAAATACAATCACCACAAACAACAAACGATGTGCCGGCGTCTAGCAGACAGATACCATCCAATAATGGAAGTGTTGTAAATTTGGATGTATTGGCCAAAGTATTGCTGCTTTGGGAACGAACTTTACCAATGCAATCTTCGAATAGCGATATTCAAATTTTGACACCCCGTCAAATGGTGTCTCAATTGGAGACATATCAAAATCAATTACCGTTGCAGCTCACATTGACAACTCAAATCTACAATACCATTCTGAAGGGATACGAAAAAATGGTATCGCAACAACCAAAAGCACCGCCGCCGCCGCCGCCGCCGCAGCAGCAGCAGCAAGAACCTTTGGGGGATATCAAGATCGCTGCTGTAAATGAATCTATCGAGCTCATAAAGCACCACATGGTCGATCAACACAAACATCGGCAATCGGAACCAGATCCGGTACTTATATCCTGTGCACCCAATCGACGTTCTATTGAATTGGTTTTACAAATCTGTACCAAGGCAGGAGCATTGTCACGTGTTTTGGAACTTTTGGACTACTTAGTAAGCCATCAACAACGAAAATCGGACAATGAAAATATTTTGGAAGCGGTACGGCTTGGATCTCATACGTTTGAATCTTTGTTTCGTGCATGTGCCGTACAACGAGGAGAAGCACCATCAACGAACGATGGTGGACAATTGGCCGAAGCCATTTTGAATCGCATGATCCAATGTCACGAGCAGGGATTCTTGGCACGACGTCCTCAAGTAGAACATTACACGCAGGTCATGCAAGCCTGGACCAAATCTCAACATCCACAGAGTGCTCAACGGTGTTTGGAAATTCTTCAAAGCTTGCAGTACCAAGCCCGCCAAAATAAAAAGGTCTGGTTGGAACCAGATACGATTGCCTACGGGACCGTGCTTGATGCCTTGGCCAAGTCTGGACGGGTACAAGAGGCCGAAGCCTTGTTGGAGTACATGTGGCAACAACATCATAACTCTGGTAACCATAGGAATCATCAAAAAGAGCAAAACGTTCAAACTCGACCTTCAGTTGCCCACTTTAATATTGTCTTGAATGCCTATGCCAAGTCAGCGTCCTACAATGCCGGAGAACGTGCAGAAGCTCTATTGCGATTTCTGCAACAACAACAATACCAGCAACAGTCCACCACCACCACTGGGAATGCAAAGGCACTTACGATTCGACCCGACAAGGTATCTTTCGAATCTACCATTCGCGCATGGGGAGCATCGGGGCACCCAAGCGCCAGCGAACGAGCGGAACAATTATTTCAAGAAATGGTAGATGCCACCGACGAACGTTCAAAGCCCGATACTCGTACATGCGCTGCCTTGTTGCACGTGTGGGCCAAAAATGGCAATGTTGAAAAAGCAGCACGGTTGCTGGGTGACATGTTTGCAGAATTCAAAGAGAATGGCAACGCCAGGTTGGAACCCAATATCCAATGTTTTGCGGTCGTTTTGGATGCTTTTGCCAAAAGCAAGCACCCGCTGGCTGGTCAGGAAGCAGAGGCACTGTTGCGAAAAATGGTACAGGCAAAACAGCCTAATTTAGCGCCAACCACATTTTGCTACAACAGTGTCATAAGTGCTTATGCGTCATCGGGCGACAGATTTGCCGGGCACGAAGCCGAACGGCTGCTGCGGGAAATGTCTCGAGAAGACCAAGCTAGCTGCGCCGCACCGGACTTGATAACATACAATAGCACTATCAGTGCCTTTGCTCGAGCAAAGAAAGCGGTGGATGCAGAACGAATATTGGTTGAACTGCAGCGCCTTTCTGATGAGAAACCTCACCTCATGCCAACAACCTTTACCTACAACTGCGTACTGAACGCTCACGCCAAAAATGGCAACCCCAAAGCTGTCGAAATGCTCCTGACGGATATGGATAAGTGGGGCGTCAGACCAGATGCAATATCTTTGAGCTTAGCCATCGAAGCCTGGAGTCGATCTGGAAGACCCGAAAGCGGCGTAAACGCAGACATGTATTTGGAACGAATGGAGAGATATCCAGAAAAACAAATGGAACGCCGTTATAGACTTGCGCATATGTGTTGGCGGAATAGCCACGGGCACCACCCGAACGCCGAAAAGAGGATGAAAGAGCTCGGAGAAGTCTTGACACAAATCCAGTCCCACATATAGCTTTAATTAATGCAAGGCTGCATGCCACCGCTAGCGTGCTAATCGGGCAAAGGGGACGGGCAGAAACAAACATCAAATCCATTTCTTTAACGATTTGTGTATATATTATAATCTCTATTAGTCGTTAGGGACAAGGAGAGAAAACGCCCATGCGTTGACCCTTCTTGATTGTTGGTATTGGCCGTCGCATTTTTCTAACGTCGAAATCGCGACAAAAGCTTTCCCCTTCCTTTTTTTGATTGTGAAGCTTGAAAAGCGTTCTTCGGGCCACTATTAGAATCTGCCTGAGTAGACGCCGGCGTAGTCGAGCCTTGATGAGGCAGTACTTTGGTAGGCGCCGCCTGGGCAGTCACCGATTGCTCCCACTTTTCCTCCAACTCTCTCTCCAACCCAGCTAACTGTTTCTCTCCTTCAGTCACCTTGTTAGTGAGAACTTCAAAATGCTGCGCAAGCTTCGTCTCCTGCTGTGAGGACATACCGTCGCCTCCTTTTTCGTTGCCCTCCTCCTTCTTCGTTAAATCACCGTTTCGTCGGTTCTTCAAGCTAACAAGCTCATTCTCGCTTCGGATAAACTTAGATTCCCATTCTTCACACCGTGTTGCCATTTGTCCCAACTTCAGTGTCAGATCGGCTACTTCTTTCCCCTTTTCTTTCAAGCGTATTAAGACGTTGTCCATACATTCACTTGATTCTTCCTGTGAAGCTTGCTGCTGCTTAAGCTCGTCGATCAAAGACTTCATATTAAATAATTCGCCTTCATGCTGTACAACTTCTTTTTGCAGCTTGGTAATCTGGGCGTCTCTGTCCTCCAGACTCGTTGTAAGCTCTTCAAGTTTATCTTTAAACTTGGAGCATTGGCCCTCTTTTTCTTCCCATAACGCAAGCATTTCCGCCATGGATTTGTTGACTCTTTCTTGTTGAGAATATTGAGCATCCAGTTCCACTTGCATGCTATAAATATCGTCGTTTTTCCCCTTGAGCTCCTCCTGTAAACGAGCAATTTCCTCTTGTTGCTCTGCGATTTCCCTATTCAACGACGTAAACTTGTCTCTGTATTCATTACACAGTTTATCGGCTTCTCCCATTTTCGTCTGCAAATCACGGTTCAATTGAGTCAATCTATCGCACTGCTCGCGTTGATCCTTCAACTCATTTTTGAGCATTCGCATTTCATCGGAAGAAGTTTCATTCTTGACACTGACTTCAGACTCATAAACCGCCAGCTGGTCTCTTGTGGACGTCAGATCGGTTGATAAGTTGGCAAATGCAGCTTCTTTCTCTTCCCTTTGGCGGTTCGCATCGGTCAATGCTGAAGCCATGAGCCTCTGTTCGTCAAGTGCTCTTTCGAGCTCTTGATCCTTTTTTCGAAGATCTTCCATTAAAGTTTCAATTTCAACTTTGAAAGAAGAGCAGTCTTCTGTCTTTTTTTGGACGAGATCCATGAGCTCCTTAAGCTTTTCATTTGCTTTCTTTTGCAAATCTTGCTGTTCCGCAAGCTCTTCAGATTGAAATTTATTTTCTTTAACCAGGTCGTCCGCCTCTTTAGCCTTCTCTAACAATAAAACCACTTCATCTTGCTTTTCCTTGACACAGCCTTCCAAATGAGAAACCTTGTCTACAAGAATAGTATATGCGGTGGTCTTGTCTTCAAACTGTTGGCTAGTAACATTTGCAGCCGCTAAAATACCATTTTGCTCGTTTAGCAATGCGCCACCGACGACTGCTGAAGCTTCGCACTCTTCCAGCTGCTCTGTAAGAGAAATGATTTCTTTGGCGTGGACTTGTTTGGTGGCCCTTAGGTTCCTCTCCAGTTCATCCACTTGAGACTCTTTTTGCTGAAGTTTTTCTGTAACGACGCTGACTTTATTGGAGAGAATATTGAAGTGACGCTCGATTTCATCTAAAGTATCTTGATGCGTCTTCTTGTTTTCCTCGAGTTTCATCGCAGATTCCTTTGCAACGCCAGCTTGCTTCTGGCAGTCAGCTTTTAACTCGACCATCTCTTTTTGTAGAGAGTCATACCGGAAGTTGGATGCCTTGATATGTTCTTCCAGCTCGGCCTTGGCAGCGTTCGCGTCTTCCAACTCCTTTGAAAGAGGCATTTGCTTCGCGAGTTCGTCAAGGTATGACTTTGCGGCATTTTCGAGGTCTGTAATACGCTGCTGGAGCTCTTCTTTAGCTACCCTTGCCGCGGCGAGTTCATTCGATAGACAATCACGCTCTTCAAGGTAAGACTTTGCGGCATTTTCGAGGTCTGTAATACGCTGCTGGAGCTCTTCTTTAGCTACCCTTGCCGCGGCGAGTTCATTCGATAGACAATCACGCTCTACAACAGCCTGCTTCTTTTCTTGGCCAATTATTTCTAATTCCTTCCGATACTTATCCGCGGTTTCTTTGATCGTAGCAGCGTTTGCGGCTTCATCCTTCAATTTGATACAAAGGGCGTCCTTCTCCTCGTTGATAACCTTGATTTCATCGCTTTGTACTCTTAGTTTCTTTGTGGTACTTTGCAGCTGAATGATGGTTTCAGCGTGATTATCCTTCAGGCCTTCAAGCTCCTTCGCAACAGCCATATTGATCGACAAGGCATCCAAATACGACCTGCTGGCGTTTTCAAGATCAACAACTTTCTCTTTCATCGCATCGAGGTTTTTATTGCTTTGTGAGAGCCGTTCCTCGAGAGCAACCTTGTTCTCAAGTGCTTCCTTGTTTGCTATCTTTGCATCAGTGATTTGCTCCTGCTGCTTCTTCGCGTGTACTTCATGTTCATCAAGATGTTTAAGCAATTCTTTCGCTCGTGCCTCTAGTTCGAAGCGCACTTTTCTTTCTTCTGTGAGCGCTGCCGCGGATTCAGATTCTCTTTTTGCAGCTACCTTTATTTCTTCTTCCAGCTGTGTGAGCTTTGCTCGTAAGGTCAGACAATGTTTGTCCTTATTAGTCAACTCTATTTCTGCGTGAGAGACTCGCTTTCTGAAAGCCGTCAATTCTTTTGATGCTTCTTTTAATGATAAATGACTCTCGACTTCAATTTTCTTGAGCCTTTCACATTCTTGGTCTATTAGTTTCTTCTCGTGTAGCATTAAACAACGAGCTTCTTTCAAATCAGAGCATTCCTTCATGATCGATTTTAATGCCAGACCTTTCTCTTCGAGCTCAGCTTCAAGTTTCTTTCTAGTGCCTATTTCATTTTTGAGGTTATGTTTGAGTTGCTTGACTTCCTCATTATATTCCTTTGACGCATTTTGCAAAGCGGAGATCTCCTTTGTGGCTTGAAACAGCTCCTCTTTGAGCTTTGAAGAAGTATCATGTTGCTCCAACAATTCAACTTTCTGCATTTTCGCCTGATCATCTAGCTGCTTCTTGGCACTCTCGAGTTCCTTCCTACGCTCAGTTTCCAGATCCAAGTTTTTCTTCAGTTGTTGAGCTTGTTCCTTGAACTCCTGCATTTCTTGTTGCAGAGCCGAGGCTTTCTTAGTGACGTCCAGGAGCTCATCACATTGCAGCTTGCTTTCATTCTCAAGTATGGATAATTTCTGGGACAAAGTATTGACAATGTGTTGGCTCTCGTGGAACTCAGTCTCCATCCTTCTCTTTACCTCCAAGTCTTGCTGAGCATGCCTGAAGTCTGTTTGAAGAGAAAACAACTCAGAAGCTTTTGACTCTAGCTCACCCAAAATTCGAGCTTTTTCTTGCTTTAGCTCACTCAATTCCTCTACAATGTTGTTTTGATTTGCCAATGCATCCAAATAAGACTTGTTAGCATTTTCTAGGTCGCAAACTTGATCTTCCAGAGCTTTGAGCTCTGATCGAGCAATACTCATGTTGGTTTTCAGTTGTTCATGCGCAAGAGCAGCTTCTTCCAGGGTCGCAAGATTGGACTGCAAGACATTGACAATTGATTTCATCTTCTCCACTTCAGCCTCGCATTCTTTTTTGGCTTTTGATTCAATCTCCAATTCCCTTTTAAGTTGGCTGGCTTGCTCTGAAAATTGCTGCAATTTACGTTGCAAACGAGAGACCTTTTCATTCATTTGCAGCAGCTCCTTTTTATGAATTTTCTTCAAGTTGGAAACCTGGCCATCCAGGGTCTTTACTTTCGATCGAGCAGAACTCAGGTCAGACTCCAATAAATCTTGCCCTATTGCGACTTTTTCTAGGCTCAAAAGCTTGCCCTGTAGTTCGTTCACGTGGAGTTTCTGCTCATCTAGTGACTTCTCAAGCTTCTTATTGGCGTCAAAGAGCGACCTTTTATCAGTCTTCAATACCTCCACCTCTTCTCTGGCAGCTGTCAATTTCCTTTCAAGTTCAGCGGAAAGTAATGCGCAATCGCCATTTTTCGCCTCTAGAATTGCTGATCGTTCGCAACACATATTCAGCTTTTTCGCAAGGTCAGAGATGCTTGCTTCTAGAAACGTCACTTGGTCGGTCTGCTTGGCCATAGCTAATTTTGCCAGAGACTCGCGCTCTCTGATGTTTTCCATATGGTTTTTAGAAGCTTGTAGCTCCTGTTCTAAGGCAGCATATCCCATCTTCAATTTCATTAACTCTTGAGCCAAGGCATTCTTTTCGTTAATGTAAAAAGCGTTGTCCTTTTCCAGATTGGCCAATTTAGTATCCCTGATTACACCAGATGTTTTGGCTTCATTCAGGGCCATCTCAAGACTCTCGTTGACTTGCAGGGAATCACAAAGCTCGCGCTCAGCATGATGTAGATTTGTTTTCATAACCTCCAGCTGTGCTAAGGAACATTCTTTATTGTCTAGCTCCGACTTTAATTCTCTCACCTTATCCTCTTGATCCTTAGAAACCGCAAGACACTCATCCCGTTGCTTGGTCATTGCAGCCAGCTGTGTAGACAATATCGTCTCCTGCTCCTTTTTTTCTGATTCAAGCTTTGTGATATACGTTTCGGCCTTTGCTCTTTTAGTCTCGGCCACTTCCTTTGCGGCGACCTCCTGCTTCAGGGCCTTTACCTCGTTCAATACCTCTTGCATGTCGTTCTCCTTCCTCAAGAAATTCTCTTGTAGATCAGTTGCTTTCGATTCGGACTCTTGAAGCTTTTTCTCAACACTCTTCCTAGCTTCAATAGCCAGCCGTCTTTCCGATTGCAACTTTTCCATGTTCGTTTCCATGACAGCAATTCGAGCTCTGGCTACTTTTAATTTTTCTTCGGAAGACTGGATTGCAATTAATTTCTCAGCCATCGCCCGCTTTTCACCAAAGGCAGTCTGTGCAATGAAATGTTTCTGGTTGACCTCCTCTGTCAGATCTTTTACGCTTGCTTCTGCTTGTTTTAAAGAGCGAATGGCTTGGTCTTTAGTTGCTTCAACTTTTTCCAACTCCAACGTCTTGCTTTGAATCTGAGTTTTCAGCTTATCAATTAGACCCTGGAAGACCTGCTCGCGATCCTTTGCCAAATTTACTTGCTTTTTCAGAGAATCATTGCCCTGTTCCAGAGACGTTTTGTCTTCTTCCAGACTCTTCTTCTCTGCAATGAGCCCCTGAATCACCTTTTCATTGCTGGCAAGGGCTTTTTCTGTGTCCGTAGCCCTCCTTTCGGTGTCTCTGAGACGATGCTCGAGATCTGCGCTTTTGTCTAGAGCCTGCTGCCTCTGCTCTCGGATACGTTTTAATGAAGCTTCAAGTGCAGGTATTCTGTTTGTTGCTGCCCGAAGTGCTGGTACGCTGTCGGATTCTTCGCGCAATTTATCTCGAGAAGATTGAAGCCACGCCACTTCCTCTTTCAAAGTCTTCCTTTCGTACAATCCGGTTTGAAAAGCTTGTTCGCAGCGCAGGAGGGAATCATGAAGCTCCGTGTTCTTGGATTCCAACGACTTGACCGTATTGGCGAGTTGCTCTCGATCCTTCTCCAACTTGTGATTACAATCGGAAATTTGTGCGAGATCAGATTCAAGAATATCGATTCGTTGATTTGCTACCTTGTCTGCATCGGCCATCTCCTTACGAGAAGTTTCAACCTGCTTTCCTAGTGAAACTATCTTGGATCGCAGTTCTGCACACTCGGTCTCCTTTTCGGCTTTTTGCGTCTCTACGGTAAACGAGCGGCGTTTTTGTACCGACAGATGCTCGTTCAGACTTTTCACTTCTGCATTAAGCTCTAAACACATTTTCTCTTTTTCACTTAGTCGGGCCTTGAGAGCAAGTATTTGACGATCACTACTGTATGATTGCTCGTGCAAAATATTGACTTTTTCTTTGTAGTCCAGAAGAGTTTCGTCAAGAACGCGCGCACTTTCTGCATTTTCCTTTTGTTCCTTCGACCTGGTCTGTGCCTCTTCTTGAGCTCTCATAATTTTCGCTTCATAGCCTTCGAGCAACAATCGAGTCTCCAAGACAGACTTCGACAAAGCTTCTTTCGCAGACTCGGCAGTTTCCTTCTGTTGCTGTACACGACTCAACTCGGCTCGCAACGTCGCGAGTTCATTATTTTGTTTTTGCACGGTTGCAACCGCAACTGCTTCTGAGTCCTCGAGGACTGATAGCTTCGACACTTCTTTTTCTAGTGCTAAAGTCTTCAACTTCATCTCAGCAACAACTGCTTGCGCTTCCCGAAGTGCAGACTCAAAGGATGCACTCGATGTCGACAGGTATGCGTTTTTTTCTATCGCTTTGCGCAACGTTTCTTCGAGACCAATAAGCTCCTTGCATTTATGTTCAGACTCAGTCAACCTAGAGGATAGTAATGCGCATTCCGATTTCTTTGATTCCAGATTCGCCTCGTTCTGTCGAATCTCGTTCTTGTAGAAGGCAACTTCTAGTGTCAATCCTTCTATTAATACGGAAAGATCACTGCAGCAGGTCTTGGAATCATCAAGTTGTTCACTGCTGGGGTTGGGAAGAGACACGAGTCGCTGGCGCAGCTCTTCTATTTCA
>Ga0210025_1001578_pt1 | contig 24266 bp, 15 predicted proteins | sample CryGeyme20150102_FD_183989 | JGI IMG/M metagenome (GOLD analysis project Ga0210025, IMG submission 183989) | Groundwater microbial communities from Crystal Geyser aquifers in Utah, USA - Crystal Geyser metaG 2015-0102 (SPAdes) (version 2) | ecosystem: Environmental > Aquatic > Deep subsurface >... | reverse complement strand
TGGCAGTTTGAGCGAGCCACTCGCCAATGGACTTATGGATCGCTCATAATGTGGAACAGGTTCATTTTACCAAAACTAGGCTCACAATTTACCATAAAAATAATAAAATAATAATATTTACCCCTTATTCCTGTTGCTGCAGGAGCGATTGTACCTTTCGCTTCGCGACCAGACGCTTCCCTGCCACCGCTCCTGCTGGCGCTTACGGTTGTGGCTGTGGCTGTGGTTATGATAGAGCTGGTTGTGTTTATCTCTTGGTGGTTTGGCAAGTTTTCGTTGTCGCTCTGGAACTGTAAATATTATGCTTCACTGTCCTCGGCCACGACCAATATAGATCAGAAATCTATCGCGTGAGCTCATGGCATCTTGCGTTTCTTTTCTGATAGCGTAATTCACTGCGTATTTCAGAAATGTACAGTACACAACTTGTTGTCAACATATGGAAACTTTCACCCGTTGATCTTCAGGCATTATGAACATATACTGTCGACGCAAAGGCTCGTCGCACAGTCCTCCAATATTGCCACTTTTTGCCAACATGTACTATTCCTTTCGTCTGTTTCTCTTCAATAGCTGGATGCTTCGTCGTATTATTTATTTTCCCTGAGTATGTCGCTCTGGTATTCGTCCGGGCTGCACAGGCCATGTCAGGCCAGGCCAAGGAGGTTTTTGGATGATTGGAACAGAGAGGTAAAGAAAAATAAATATCAACAGGTCAGTCGCTATTTTTTCAATTGTGGGATTGTTATTGCTTCAAGTACCGTTATGAGACTCGGAGCGTGAACTTTCTACTATTAATACTATTAATATACATAGTACCCAAGAACAACGCAACAACAACACCATCATACACTCTAAAACCAACGACACACACATTAAAAAGACCATAAAAACTACTGAGTAACTACTACCACGAAGAATCTAAGGCAGGACGAGCCCTACTACTAGCTAAACAGACAAACCAAGCCAATAGTATCAAAGCCTCAAAACACAATGTTCTTTTTACATTGCATCTAGAGTACAGTTTGCCAATTAAATGCCCGAGCGATACCGCATTCGGTCGTGCTTCTCCATGCAAAACTCGGAAGGATCTGCCTCCGCCTCCTCTTGTCGAAGCAGCCAACAGAGTTTGTCAGGTAAGCTGTCTCGGCAGATTGGTATTGGAAAGCCGTCGTCAAGAACACTTAAGAAAACACGCAAGCGTTCGTCTTTGACAAGTGAAGCAAGTACAAGTACAGGTGAAAGCAGCTGCAGCACCTCCTTTCCGTCTTGTTCCTCTGCCACGAAGGCCCATCCTAATCCAACACCGCCGCCACCACCATCCACTCGACGGTCTTCATCGACAACGAAAAAAATAAAAGCAGAATTGGACCGCAGTCGAAGCCTGAGCAGTAGAAAGCTCCGACGAAAGGGCGCGGCTGTGGACGACAACAGGAAGCTCCCTTATAAAAGCAAAAGCACTACCATACTGCACCGAGCATCAGCTTCTACTTCGTCTCTGTCGACCATGTTGGTACGCGATGAAACGGAATTGCAAAAACGCCACCACCAGCATCATCATCATGATGCTAGTAGAATGTTAGACAATCGATCTCGAGCATCTCGGGAGGAACATCGGTCGTCGGCTGCCAATGCAACTAGGAGCAGAAGTACGAGTAAGAATACTGCAACTGGACTAAAATCCAAATCGCGTCCTATCAATAGCACTGGTACGCAAAGCGACCAATTGAAGCGTACACACAAGAACCGTGATGGAGATATAAGTAGTGGAGAAAGAATAGCATCCTCAAGAACGCGTGAAACAGAAACAAAAACCCGACGAGGACGATCCAATGGCAAACAAGTACGACGAAAGAAAATCCCCATGAGCACTCAATCGGAATCTCATGTTCACTCGGTACGAAAGAAAATACCAGGAGCGAGAAGGCGATCCTCGCCATCACCCCGAAATGAACGTCGGAGCAAATTATCGACACACAAATCCAAGTCCCGTGCTACGGCAAAATTGTCTTCTCAATCATCCCAATCACTGAGTGTGTTCATGAAGAAGGAAGAGCAACTACAGACTCCGCCTCCCGAAGAGGTTCTCGAAGTGAGAAGTGCCTATACAAATTTGTCAAGAGTTCGCAATCGAAACAGAATCCATCACGAACCACAAAGAGCTGGTAAACACACATCGCATGAACATAGCCACAGAACGGAAACAGTTCCATCCCATACAAATCAGACTAAAAGTATCTCTCGGCTGAGTTCTTCCTTTCATGGAATCACCGTGCGAAGATCTGATAGTTTTGAAGGCGCAACAGCTGGCTCGCGCCTTTCAAATTCCAATCAGCGTCATAAGCATCATTATGATCGTCGAGGTCGTTCCGGCAGTCGCCTACGACAAATGGACAGCAGTGGACATTCGAAATCAACATTCAACAATTCATTTGCCACCCTGACGACCGACAACACATCCTTGTCGGGCAGTCGAGACAATCCTTTAGAAAATCCTTCGGAAGAGTTCTTTCCTGCGGTGCCTACATTTCGAAATCCTTTGACAGCAAATTCGCAAAAACAGCAACCACAAAAACAATCGTTGCATTCCTCATGTAGTCATTTCGATAACAGTAACACTACCAACAAGGCTACGGCACATCTACCGATATCCCAAGCTTTTCATTCATCGTTTGCCAATTTTGATACCAGCAATGAAATGCCAGCTCAATTTCATCAATTTCAACCCACAACGTTGCCCGTTCTCAGGGAAGAAATTAAAAAGTCGGATAAAAAACAAAAGCTGTTACAGGGTGGCAAGAAACTGCAACAAAAAACAAACAAAGAAAAAGCTGCTATTTCTCAGCAGGAATTGGCTAAGTTTTTGGAACAGTGCAACGCCAGGCGGCAGCAGGGAGGAAAGAGTCGGAAGAAAACTCCATTTTTGGATCAATCGTCGGTCAGTGGTGAACGATCGTGCGTCAGTATGCCGCAAGCGGCCACTATTTCTCTGTCATCTTCCAAAGGAGGGGGCAAACAGTATCGAACCGTTGCCACTCCCAGAACGGCTACTACCACGAAAGCAATAAAGACACGGCACGCCCTAAACATATCTAGACACAAAACCAACAAACGCCAAGGGTCACAGCGAACCTTCTTTACAAGTAACAGTGATCCTCATCCAATTGACAAGCATAAGGCAAGCATGGTGGAAGCTCTGGCCGAGAAAAGGAGTCGACGTGCCAGGAGCAAGAATCGTGATGAACGTCAAGCCCGACAAATGGAGCATAGTGATCAAGTTGATTCGTCGTCCTTTGGAGCAGTTGATGCGAGAAAACAGGCGAAGACTACCTTACACAGCGAGGACGAGCACGACAAAAAACAGAAGCGGTCCAAAAGTGCGGCCAAGACACGAAGACGTCCAACCGTCGATGACCGTCCGCGATCTTTGTCAAAGAGTCGTCGAGCCGCTAGGAGTGACGACTTACAAAAGAAACAAGACCATCTCGACACGAATACGGACGACACTAGAAATCCGCCTACTAGACATGCAAAACAATTGCAAAAGCTTTATTCGATTCGAGACTTTGCATCGCAGGACGCCGACTCGTCTTCCGACTCTCTTCTCGATAGCGATACGATCGATGGCGTTGTTCGGCTCAAAACACTGTCAATCTCTGGTTCATACCATGGGCGCAATGAGGGCGTTGCTGACAAGGACCTCATGATGACACCCCCACCTCCATTGGAGAATTTTTCGCTGGTCGATGACAAGCAGCAAGAACAGAAGAGTACGGCGGTGTCGGCAAAAAAGAAGCGCAAGAGTTTTTCCAAGTCTCCCAATCGAAAAGACCGACTTTTGGCGACGAAGCGCGCAGAGCGAGGAGAAGACGATGATTTGAAGCGAGGTTCGCTTGATGTAACCGACCCTGGCAAGTCTAGTCCACTGCGTGCAAGTGGCGGCGAGACGACAATAGACAACAAGTCACTGCAAATAAGTTCCAGTCCGGAACTAGAATGGCATGACTCTGGTTCACAAAGAGAATGCGACTTGACGAAAGTGGATGCTGCTGAAGACGTGTTTTCGTATTACACTTGGTCTTCCATGCCATCAGAGAGCGGGTCCTCAGAAGATATTGCTTGTCAGCTCGAACGCAGGCAACTCAAGGATGGAGTTCGGCAGTCTCTTCTGTTTCAAGTGTTCGAATCTGTTGCTACGTCGATACAGCCCTGTGAAAATGGTTGAATGGTGCCATCTCCGCTGTGCTTCTTCTCTCTCTTGAACGTCCTCTCAACCCGAAACGACGCCCCATTTACATCCGTAGCGCGAACAGACTTAGTAGGTATGCCGAAGCAAGTCCTCACTTTTTAGCCGCAGGGGGTCGCACTTCAAAAGCGTTACACGCAAAGTATTCGTTGTTGGTCATATCCCGATTAAGGGTCATCCTGAAAGTCTGCGCCGAGGATTCAAAAAGTTGCTCTCCGTTGCAGTGCTAATGACTCCTAATAACGAACGATATTGACCATCAATCACCAGGCACTTACAGAGCATCTATTTTAGCTTTTTGTAGTATCAGGATGTTCTTAACGAATCCTCTACTGGAGTCAATAATAAAGGAAAGGATGCTGGCATTCGTAAAGAAAAGGACATTCTCCGCATTCATGGCCAGAATACCGATAGGCCAAAGAGCTGTTAAAGCCAGGTCATTTAGAATTTTGAATTCATTCAAAATTACATAGACAATGACACTGAGGGTCATCAAATTCGGTGGTGATCAAAGAATACCTGGTAATAATATCTTTCAGTCATCATTCTGCCAGTATGCTTCTTTCGCAATGAAACGCCATCATAAAAACCAATTCAATTACAGTAGAAAACAACAAAAGAATAATATGTGCAGCGCGAGAGAAAGCGCAACTGAGAAGTTATCTCAAGTAAAGGCTTTCAAAGTGGCACGAAAGGCTTCAAGCGTGGCCTGGAAGAAATCCATTTCAAATGAGCAAGTACGAAGAGCATCGAAGGAGCGAAAAGCAGTCAGTTTCTCTGAAGATCCCGATGTTTTCTTTCGGCACGTTACTCGAGAAGAACTGGACAAGTCGTGGTACCATGAGCGTGAACTCCAGTTCTTCAAAGACGACTGCCGAAGAACAGCCAGAGAGTATCAAAGCGTCATGGGGGATATAACCCGTTTAGATCAAGCGAAGACATGCTTGCGGGGAATAGAGCACCACCTTAGCCGCTCTACCCTCCTGACGAAAAGGATGGCTATATCCGTGGCAGTTCACTCTGTCTTGGAAGCTCAAAAATGTGCAGGAACGCAAAATTCAGAACGCCTTGGAAGAGTTAGCAAGGTCACGTCGGAAGCTAGCGCAAGAAGAGCGTACATGACGGCTGCTATCGATGCCAGTCTCTGCGAGTTGGACTCATAGCATATCGATTACTGAGCTCGCTTGCTTTATCCGGGGTTTCAAAATGCATTCATAAGCTCATAATCCTAAATTACGTCTATCTACGAGTATTACTTTCTAGCTACTAGAATAGCCATCTGGCCTATAAAAGCCATCGACAGATGCCAACTGCATTAGTAGATCAGATTTAGACATTACCGTAGAGCTTTTGCGTGAGTCAGCTGAGGTTTCTAGTGCCGTTTGCAGTGAAAAACGTCGCAGTATTAAAGTTACAACTGGTCGAGGCTTAGACTACACCGACGACATTGGTGCGTCTGGCCTAGCTGTGTTGTCGTCTGCTTTCTTAGTTGAAAATGAACGTGGAGATAGCTGCTCAACAAGGAACTGACAGCCTTGAATCAAGTTGCCGCCTTTCAGGGTTAGATAAAGGCTATTGAAGCTATTCATTTTTTCTCCCTTAAGATAACGTTCAGTACCTTGATATTCCAAGTCTATCATTTAATTACTTTCTTAATAGCAGCTGTTTGGTGTGATCATCCATGCATGATAGCATGTGCCTGAGCTCGTCGTTCGGCGGCAGAAGGACCGCGCCCATCTGGATTAAAAATCGATTTGCTAGACTCATCGTGTGATCTGGCGCGACCTGGTAACTTGTGTCTGGATCTAGAAGATGGCTTTCTGCTGCCATGCGGTGTTATCCGAGTGCTTTGCGTTCTGCGAAAGCTACGCTTTGCAATCGCGTTTACATCAATATGCCTTTCAGATCGGCACTTATCATCTGATTGGTTACGCGCTGAGAGTAGTCTGCGCGGTCTTGCTATCGGTGACTCATCAGGAAGTTCCGTGCTCATCTCGAATTCTGAGACAGACCTAAAAGGCTGTGGCGACGTTCGTTGGTCTTTGGTTGCTCTGGTGAGCTCGGAGGGCCCCATCGACTTTCGGTGACTACGCCGGTCGATCTTATCTAATTCTGGCGTCGCAATACTGCCCGAAGATCTATTTCGGCTTTTCGAGCGACTGAAGAATTTTCGATCTACGGCTTCTCTATCTCGGCTGGTTGATCGACTTCGTGCATTTCTCGTTGGGATTTCAGTAAAGCTTGTTGATTTCCGGCGATGTCGAGCACAGCTGCTCTTGTCGGGTGCGGAATCGTCATTCTCGCCAGAGTGTCGTTCTCGACTCGATGTTTGACTGTGCATTTTTTTCAACTTATTAGGAACAACCAACTGGCCGTCGACCGCTAAAGGGTTTTCGGAGTCCTTGTTTTTTCTACGAGAGCGCCTTCCGCCGTCCCCCTCTTCTGCTCGAATCGGTCGAATGCTGCCATCGTGTTTTTTGAGACGACGGAATCGCGGATCTCCTTCCACCACAACATCTCGCGTACTGCTTCCACTTGTAGCCCTCACGATGCGTTTTATCTCACGTATCTCGTTGGGCTGCACACCAGCAGATGGCAACAGCTTGGAACTCAGTAACAGCCCCTGATCCAGGTCGGACCTTCTTCGGCGTGTTGTACTGGATTTGCACTCCGAAGCAGGATCTGACGAGCCGCTTGTAGCACTCGTAATACTCGTCAAGTCAGACAGTGGATCAAAAGCGCCAGAGAACGACTTCGAAAAACGACCATAATTGTCACGGCTCCCGCTCTTGCCTCGACGGTGACCAAGAGGAGCCTTCTTTGCAGTTGTTTCATCAATGGATGCCAAACCATTCATCAGGTCCTTCTCTGTGAAAGAGTCTTCGAAGTTGTTGATGTTGTTATTGTTGTTATTGCCGCTGTCCTTGTCATCGTCGCTGCCGTGTTTTCTGGTGTGGCTAGTACTTTTATCGAAAGTAAAGAATGTGTCAATACTGACATCATCCAAAACAAATTCCTTAGAAGAGCTTTCATCATCTTTGATATTGTTGCGACTATGCCTTTTTCGTAAATGAAGCGGTTTCTTCCCTCCTCTTCTTCCTGAGGAAAGAGTAAGAGCTGCAATTGTATCTTTTTGGTTTGCTTCTGCGCTCAGAAATTCATTGGGATCCCAGTCATCGAATCCTGAACAGGATTTTGATAAATTGTCATTCCTCCGCTTGCTAGCAACAGCTTCGTTTTTGCTAAACATAAAATCCGCTGGTTCTGGAAAATCTTCCATGCTCATGTGCAGGCTGCTTCGTCTGTTTGGGTTCTTTGAGCCGTGCAATTGCCGCCTGGATCGCGCGACGTCATGTGCTTCACGCTGGGGTGATTTGGATCCGGAGTGGGGTTGTTTACTGTTCAAAATCTGTCTTCGACTGATATCGTTGCTGCTTGGAACGGACCGGGCAGATCTTGTCTTTGTCTTCCTCTTGTCAGCCAATGTCAATTTAGCTTGTCCTCCAGTTTTGGGTTCACTTTGGTCAGTTGGGTCTTCATCGCCACCCTTAGTAACAAATACTGAGCTGGCCGTTGCCGTTTTCGAGGTAGCATCCATCGATGTAGCGTCCTTAAATGTAGCATCCATAATGAAGTCACTATACGATGGCTTTGTGCGCTCAGGATCATGACTGATTCTACTGTTCTTGTTGCGTCTGTTGTTATCTTTGCCCTTCCCGTCTGGTTCCAGAATAAAGTTAAATGCAGAGCAAGATTGTGCCAGAGCATCATTTTTGCTTGGCTTCTGTCGCCTTCTGGGTCTACTTGATTCTGGATTGAAGTCAAGGTCTGCCATGCTTCTGGAAAGGGCATCCCTGTTTGCTGAGGAGGATGGCATTATGATGACGATAAATGAACTTGCTATGCTTATTCTTTTGGTTTGAGTATCAACGACGGCGTAATCCTTATTTTGTATTGCGTAATGCTGAAGAGACTTCTTAGCTGTAGCTCAGTTCTCCTTATCAAACCAGGGTGACTTATGTGCTTTCTACAGTTTCGTCAAGGGATCATACCGGTAGTTAAGTTGTTACTCAGTAGTCTACCTACAAGGGTAGTGATACTAGTAGTAGTGTTTTAGTAACGTCACTGAGATAGTAAATTATGCCCCACTATTATTACTACATCCACCAGTATTGGTAGCTACAGTACAGTACGAGTCGTAGAAGACATAATTTTTCGCGTGAAATATGACTGCGCGTGTGCCGATGACCCACTGGTCACATCACCAGTACCAACAAACAAAATCGAGGCTGAAACCTGTTTTTTTTTTTAATTTTTGAGCCAACATAGCCATAGCACCACGACGTCATCTCCTTGTGTGTGCCGGTACCTCACTGTTCACAACGTAGTCATCTCCTTGTTTGAGCCGCCAATTTCTCGGTTTCGTATGGGGCTCCTATCTGCTCCGAGATTTGTTGTATAAGTCTCCCACAGTAGACAAACCAGAGCCCGGTTGATAATTAAAACGCCATTTGTAAAAGCCATAGCCGTTGTTTCCTAAAAGCGCAGAAGTTTGTGTTGAATTAGAATAATATCTAGTTTTCGATGCACACACCTTTCAAGAGATGAAAGACAAATCAGGGAGGGAGTCTCTCGACGAGAGGAAAAATAATTTTTGCGATTGCTACGATAAAAAGAATAGACGTCCAATTTGGGTGCAAAATCATGATTTATGTAGTAATGGTGCAATAAATTGGGCATTACACGAAGGAGGAGTACTCAAAAGTCAGCACCTGAGTGGATGTAGCCATACATTCAAAATGTTGGGTTGAAAATTTCGACCACAAAAAATAGATTGTCAATGGGATGACTCATTTAATGTTGTAAAGGTGCATGATGTACTCGTACTTATTTGAAAAATGATGGATAGTGATCTAGTTTTAAGGATATCCTTGAACCATACTGCGGGGTGGTTTGGCATGATTCCGAACAATCTCGTGCCTGCTTTGAATTTTGTTGTCTTGGTCCTTACCTCTTCGTAAAGTTTGCATGGCAAGGTCCAACAGTCCTCCCAAAAATTTGGGCTGTTCTGGACGAGGGCTCCAGGAAGTTTGTCGTCGGTGGTGGTGGTGACGAGACCTTCGACCGTGACGACCTGGTAATGAAGCAAAGTCCAGGCGGTCTCCAGCACAGGTTCCTTTGCGTTCCCACTGCTGGCGATATGCGATCCAAGTGGCGGGGTGGATGAGTTCGTCATCGGGACCTTCCATGAAGAACTCGTCTTCAGTAGCATTTCGCCAATCGGCATTATCTGCTTGGAATTCAAAGATACTGCGTTGTTTGGCGTAATTCAGGTCATGACCGTCGATCCACATGTTGTTCCACTCTTCGTACGTGTAGTCTCGGTGGCTTGGTATGCGGTACACTCTCACTTCTGTTTGAAACAGAACTCGTGATGTCTTGGTAGGAGTTGTATACAAAAGAGATCTCTTCGTTCGTAGACAGGGAGGTATACAAGGTGATGATCTCGGGGTAGAATCGCTGGAACTGGAAGAGGTTGTCAAGGGCAGTGCCCTTGAGTTACAACTACTACTGCTGGCAGAGCTAGACGTAGAAAATGTTGAAGGATCCGATTCATCCGTGGATGCGTACAGGCGACAGATTAGGGGGCAGATAGGAGCAGGTATCACAGGTGGCGATAACCTTTCCGGTGGTAAACAATCTACAGGAAGTCCTAGCATTCGGTAGTATCGTGATCGTATGGCACAATCATTCAGGTGGGAATTGCGGTTTGGCTTGGCGGTCCTTACGGACATGGGCGGCTGTCCCCTTACTATTGATGTTTGTGAGCTTAAGCCACTCATGATCTCAAAGTCAATATTGAGAGAGACTGGGATGAGATTGGGAGATACTATATAAAAATCCTCAAGAGGGGATGGTACTGTAGTTGCGAATGAGAAGTTTGGCAACAAGCAGCCAACCGTTGATCCCAGATACTCGAACGTCATTATTCTTATTTTTGACTACTACTAGTACAAGAGTACTGTACAGTAAAAGGAGCCTCTAAATGACGAGTACTCAATGCCAAAAGTACGCGTTTTTTTCTACCTGGTATGACAAAAACTGAAATTTCGTAATTACCAGGGTACTGTACCACTACCAGGTACTAGTAGTACCTTGTACCTACGGTACCTGGTACCAGTAAACTGGCTGGTAACTATCACCTACCTGGTACTACTGTAGTATGGTACTCGTAGTACGCTGTTTCCTGCACCACTGTGCGAAATTTGAGTCATTGCAGTAGGCTTCACAAGTGCGCATGAATCATTCAGCTAATAAATAGATAAAAAATCTGTGGCCAACACTACTACTACTTGGAGTAGCTAGCTAGCTAGCTAGAGCTAGTAGTAGTCCAGCTACAGTACCACTGGTAGCTACCAGAAAAAGTCTAGTAATCTACCCTAGTAGTACCATACATCACCACTGGCTGATGTAGTAGTAGTAGTCTACTCGTAGTACTTGTGGTTATTTTATGTTTCGCACACTTTTCGGGAAAGTGAGGGTTTTACAATCCTGACAATAATAGCCTCAACCCAAGATTTACCTCAGATCTTAATTTAAATCCTTGAGATGCAAACAACGCAGACGGGCCTGATGGTGATGAATGATGATGACCATGACTGTCCCACTGCCCCACACATCTGCAGAAAAACCTCCAATGGAAGATAGTGGTCTTCTATTAGTATTCAATACAGAACAGGCGACCAGCGAAACGCTTAAAGACTATAAAAAATACAAACATGGTTCATCCAAAGTCAAAGTCGAACAGAAAAACAAGCAGTACATCCCAAACCAAGCCAAAATCCAGGCAGAGAACAACCGATGGAAGCTTGGAGATAAGCACAGAGGAAGCTGAGCCCTTTGTTGCCACCTCTTCGTCGACCTCATCGTCGCGAACATCCTACCTATGGGGTGAGGTATCCGTGTTGAGGGGGAAAATATTTCATGAATTCAATTCCAATTGGAAAGGTCGGCCATACAAGATATCAGTTTTTATCTTGGGAATAGTAGTAGTGATTTTGTTATGGATTGACATAAAATCCTCCTTCTGTTCCTCCGGTCACTCCACAACGACGCATTCGCAATGGCAACATCACTTTGATTGGAGAAGCACAAGCGAGGCGAGATTGGTAACACTCGTACCGGGTGAGTTACCGGGTTATACGGGATGGGCTCGACCAGGGAAAACATTAGCAGGACACTTTAAATTGGTTGCTCCTCTCGATATCGGAAAACCTGCCGTGGCAGGGGAGGTTTGGGAAATGACAGTACAGTGCTTTCACGGCGAGTGTTCCAACGGGGGGTCGTTTTTCTTCGTGCGAGCGTATGGACCATCCGTTATTGTTGGAAAAGTACACGATAATAAGGATGGTAGCTACCGGATAGAACTGCTGCCGAAAGATTCTGGACCATACACAGTTGAAGTGGTTTTGACATTCAGCAATCCACCTTCTATTGGACAGTTTCCAATTCCTAGTGATGAATCTGAGCCTGGATACGAAGGGTATCTGTTACCAGAATTTCCCTTACCACTGCAAGTGGTTGCACGGAAAAAAAGAACATCGCAGTCCAATTTACCACTCTGCCCTCTGGACCACTTTCTGGAAACGTCACCTGTGAGTGCTTGGGAAAAGGCAAGATGGGTGGTGACTGATAAAATCAACCATCCATATCACACTGATAATCCACACCACGAACAAGTAACCTATGAAGGATACCAAGATTCTTACAACTCACTGGGGATCAAGATGCAATACCAATACGATCGTTGCCAACCTCTGCCCTCCATGACTCCAACCGACAAAAACCATCCCCTGATAAATTGCGCTAATGACAAGGGCTCACTAAACTTCATATTCATTGGAGACTCCAACATGCGCCTGCAGACCGCAATCTTTGAAAAACACTTTTTGGGGATCCCGGAAGATCATCTTTTCAAGTCGTGGTACAATAAATACAAAATAAGAGCCACCTACTTTGATATTTCGGGAGGCGCTTTGCGCTGTAATATTTTAGGTGGTGAAAAGAATGTCACTCGATTTTTTGAAACCGTTAAAGCAAGAGTTGATGATACATTGGAACAGCCGGAACGATACGTAATCATCTTCAATACTGGAATGCACGACATACACCGTTTGTGCAGTCACGAATTTGAGAAAGATCGAGTATCCTACTTGGGTGCAACTGCAACAGATGTGACCAAAGGGTTTCATTGTGTCCAGCATTATCGCTTGGCCGTTGAAGGATTGGCTCAAGAAATTTCTAACTTTCCTGCCGATTTGCGAGTTTTTCAGTCTACCACAGCAGGTACGTTGTTTCCATACGTTCTTGTCTTCTTTGATGCAAGCTTGTCCGGTCTATTTCAAATGATCTAGTACTTAATTTGTTTCCTATTCCTTCGTAGGATGGCCCAAGTATGGCAACTTCGATGTAACCTGGCCTTCAACTGGAAAGCAAAATATGCCCGTTGCGACGGAATTTGTGGACTTCTTTAACGGCATTGCATACGACGTCTTAAAAGACTTTTCCCCTATGATTTCCATCATGGATGGCTACTGGATCAGTTATGCTCGACCAGATAATCGTGAGATAACAATTGGGCCTAAACAGGCGTTGGAAAAAAAACTTTCTCATCCTGGATTTGAGGTTGTGTCCACTCTTTTGCGTCAGTGGACGTCGATTGTTGCGCAGTCCGAGGTTTGCCAGAGGCGCTGACATTAATTATTGATATATGATCATTGTTTACATCATTGCATTGGTCAAGCGCCACCAAATAGACTGCAGCTAAGACTTAACGTGCGCACTTCTATAGCTTGCGTCATTTCGATGGTAGTCTCACTTTACGGCTGGGCTAATTTCAACATGAAAGTAATTACCTCGTTGAAGGCTTTCGTCTCAAATGGTGAAGCTATTAACCGCCACGTGCTTCAGTCTCACAAAAGACATGGTGGTACGTAAACGGAATGTCCTACTAAGACTTAACTATTAGCAATGGCTCCGTTCGACACTTTTTTCAGAAGAAATGGGTCGAGAGTGTCGAGCACTGCAGAGAGGTGCCACTTGTACAGAGAGCAATATAATACCACTTCCCACTTTGACTTCGGGTGATACTTCTTTTTGATGACCTGGTAGCAGAGGTAATCTTGGTGGAGTTCTAGACCTTTGGATGTATCTTGGTGCTTTGTCTTTACTCAACTTTTGCATTTGTACAGGAGACGATTCAAGACAATTAATAGTAATTGCTTCTGTAGAAGTCGCAGACGGGGGAGCTGTGCAGCAACTTTCATTATCTCCATCGTAGCTTAAACCAGAATCATGCATTGCCAATGCTTTGCATTGTTCCTTTGAAGGAGAAAGCGAAGGAACGAAAACATACAATGGGATCGGGTCTCTTCTTTTTCCGTTTGAGCCTGAGCCCATTTCAAGGTGAGATCTACTGCTTGGTCTTCTGGTAGGATGGACATCTGTGTGTTGGTTCATCTTGCGCACCTTGCTTTCCCGAATCGTTTGTGCGAGAACAACTTTATGCCTGTCCGAGATGAAGATAGGCAAAGGCGTTGCTTTTTAAACTGAAGACAATGTATTTTCGTATTTTCTAGATTTGACGTGCTCGAGATGCCCTCAAGTTGAATTACAAGCGACTGCTGGATCTACAGTAGCTGGAGTCTGTACCCTCTGGCCTTCTTGTCCCTATCGCGGCCATTTACGGTCTCTAATACCTTGGAGTTCGTACCTGGTATTTTACAACGTGGTGCTAAAAGCGAACCCACGCAACTGCCCATGGTGTCATTAATATTTAATAGGACTTCTTTTTCATGTCCGACACTGCGAAGAGTTACCAAGGTGGTACTAATACCGTAACGTACCAGTGGTACGGCACCACGTACCACTACTAGTACCTGTTACCAGTAAAAACTGCCTTTTATGTCTATAATTTGCCTTCTGACACTCCCTGAGGGGCAAAAAATCGCAACTACCAGCAGTATCGAATGATTTGTGGACGTTGAAAGGGTGAGTTTGGCCTGACTACCAGGTAGTTAGTTGAAGCTAGGAGTACTGGTACCAGGTAGACTACTACTACCACTAGTAGTAGTGACAATGTACTGCTACTTGTAATACACTACTAGTATTGCTCTAGAGGTGGCTGAACAGGGCAGTTGGTATGCAGCACCCAAGTGCACAATGCAATCGAAGTGTCATAGGCTGTGGCTATTCTTTTGAGATCTAATACCTGGTACGACTCTGAACTCTGAATTCACCAAGATACACAAGAAGCGGCAATTTCTAAATCGATAATCAAGCACCAAGCGCTGGCTGGAAATCATCGTAAATCAGGCCGTAGAACGACCACTCTTCTAGTAGAAAGAGCCGGCAAGTCAGTATCTCGCCGTTATTAATGTGGCAAAACCTGGAAACAAGCCAGTCATCTTGAGGTCCAAGAAACTTTTATTAGCCATTTTCTCTTTGCGAGCTCCCCCCGCCAATACCATTTCTCACTAAGTCCTCAAAATCTTGAACAGAAATATGGCCTGGGTCATCTAGATTGACACTGTTGGCGTGAAGGTCAAGGTTGATATAAATCACCGCCTCCGCAACTGTGCAGAAGCCATGCAGCAAGAATTGACATTGTGACATCGCAAGTATATCTACCAAGGCTTCCAAGTTGACTCGGTGGTGATTTTCGGGCTCCAACAAGTGCGCGGGAACCCATCGAACGCTGCGTACTACATGTGGCCCCTGTGAGCGCACTCGCGACATCAAATTACTTGGCCACTTCTCGGCCATGGCATCTACGATACGCCAAGAGTCGGTGGCTACGTAGACGTGAGAAATATTCGCAGCCTGCAAGCCTCTGTTTTCTGCGTCAGCGTCCATCACGCGGAGGTAGGCTTCAATGTAGGGCTTAAACTCTCGAAGGCGACTTGGCTTACGCTTCCCGTAACCTTCCTTGTCGCCCTGTCGAAGGTGCACAGCTATGCAAAAGGGTTTGTCGCTACCATCAGCTGGAGGGTTGACTTCATGTACCCGTTTCCAAAGGAATGAGTGCGGATTGTAATATTTCGTGACAAGGTCATGAGCCTTGACGCGCATTGGTCGGTACCACTCCGCCAGCGTCGACAATTGCGGTATCGCCGAGGCTTTCGGCCACCATAAATCATCTGACAATCCCGAATAATTAAAGGACCGGATGCTCCAAGGCGCCCACTTGTGTATCCCTGACAACACCATCGTTTTGTTCAACGAAATCATTGGTTTGCCCTTGCACGAAGCAAATGCTGCCCGGTCGCTTGGATCAAAATCGGAAACAGGAGCAAAATAGCTTCTCCAGACGCCATTGCCGACCGCAAGCATTGTCCGACTGAAGAGTGCAGTACTTTTTGTATTTATAGAAACTGGATAAAAATTCACTTGTACCTCAGCAGTCGTTGTAGATGTCGAATGAAAGCTTTCCGTGTGCACCTCTGCCCCATTGAGCACTTCCACAGAAAGATTACCGCCATTGTGAATAGTATCGTCGAAAACAGGCTTTGCGACACTGCTATCAAGATGGATCCAGGGCTTAAGGTTGTTCATATCAGCGAATAGTAGCTGATTAAGAATAAAATGAAAGAAGGTCATGCCAAAGGAGAAGTCGTCTCCTCCACCGACTTTGATGTGAAGAATCCCGTCGTAGCCATCGCAGCCCCTCTGCTTGACAGAGGTTGTGATTTTGCCGTGTTCCGTCTGCTGCCACCAAGATGGAGGGAAGTATCGAGCATAATCAACTTCCACTTGCTTCACCAGAACATCGTTGACCATGGACCCAAACTCATTGAGTGACAGATCGTCTGGGTCTTCCAAATTGAGGCTTTGGTAGATGAGTTTGTCATTCAAATACATGGCAGCATCCGAAACTGCCGAATGACCATGCAAAAGGAACTGGCATTTGCTTAGAGCCAAGATATCGACAAGCACTTCGGTATTGGTTCGATGGTGCGAGACAAGTTTATTGGACTCCTTCATTTCAAACACAGGGGTCTCGTCGTTTGATCGGATAATGTTATCACCTTGGGAAGAAAGTACCGCCCGCACACGTTCCGGCCAGTGCTGTGCTATATGTTGTAGAACCTTCCCCGAATCAGTGGCAACAAAAACACAGGTTCCTCCACTTTGTAGAAATCGTTCGACGAATGGCAAAAACTCATCAACACCGATACGTCGTCTGCCTCCGCCCTTATCAGACCATCGTATGTGTAGTCCAACACAGTCATGTTTTGTTCCCTCGTCAACGTTTTGGTGGAGCAACTGTTCTGCTTGTTCCCAAAGATACGATTTGACACGAATATATTTCTGGGTGATTGCATGAGCTCGTAGTCGCTGTGGCGTCAACCACTCCCTGAGTGTCATGTGTCGTTGTTGCATATAATCGGGCAGGACGTTATAACGCCACATACGAGGCGTCCAGTCAGCGTAAATGTGCAAACCTGGTGTAATCAACCATATATCCATAGTCACGAGAGGTTTGGTTTCACAGGAAGTGTCACCGGGAACGAAATCCGAGACTGGTTCAAAATAATGCTCCCAGATACCATCTCCCGTCATGGAAAAGACATGAGGGTGCAAAGGATTTTCAACGTAAGGTTTGCCAGGATATGCGGCTCGATGTTGTCGTACATCGTTCTTGTGTTCCACCTGCATTCCCTGTAGCATGGTAAATTGTACGGTTGTCTGAGATTTGGTGGCATTGTGAACCTCTTGATCGTAGACATGATGCGAAATATTGTTCAAGTAGATCCAAGGTTTGTAATTGTGATCTTCCGCCCAAATTAATTGAGCAATGACAAACTGAAAAAAAATGGTAGCAGCAGCTCCACCAACATCGCCACTCTGAATATGATAAACCCCATTGTATCCATCACAGGCATGGTGGTTGGTGATTTTGCGAACGGATTTGGTTTCCTTGATGTTGATACCACCATTAGATCGTTTACCCCAAACATAAATGAATACCAGACCACCCAGGACGATGGACACGTAAATTTTCCAAGATCGGATACTTCTGCTCGTTGCAGTTTTTGAATGCCCCTCTTCCTCACCCGTGGTGTTTCCATGTTGACTATCCATGAGACTGGTGTCGTTGGAAGAATCATGCGTCTTGTTTTTCTGCCGGCTCCGCATCATCATTATCGAAGATAGCGTTAGCGCCGTACCATTAACGATACAAAAAGAGTCATCAGGTATTTGACATTGGATATCCGTTGACACTGGTAGAGGTGCTGTGAATTTTTGGATTGTTCGGCGTTGTTTCAGTAGAGGTGCGAGGTGCGTGTGAACGTGTGGACCAAGTGTCAACTGCTCACATGCGGGGTGTTATCACTTCCGCTTAGCCAGAGTCAGCTTTGAACGATTGCTTTGTCTGCTTTTAAACTGCAACACGAGGAAGGCAATCCGATACTACAGTGCTGGAGTAGCTTACTACAGCTTCTTACCTGGTACTAGTCTAGTAGTACAGTCAAGTGTCACCACCGCTCATCAAGATTCTAACAGAAGCAAGATGTTGTAATCATTGATGATTCTAAGAATGCATTAGGGTTAATGTACTATCTCGATGACATTATTATTTATTTTTTGAGCAAAGGACGTTCAAGATTCAAGAAGTTCAGTCAAGGTGGATACAGTAAGCAGTAAGCTGCAAGTGTGGCTGGCTGGCTTCAAGTGTTGTGACTCCTTTTGTCAATTAGCATTTGCCTCCTTCCTTGTTTTATTATGTTCCCAGGAATGGTTTGACGGATTCCAGACTCCATTCGTAAAGAGATTCTTGCAAATCTTCCATGTATGTTTCGGGTGCCGACGTTCTGGGTGCTACGACGGCAAAAAACTTTTGAAATGTCCACAATACACCTGCAAAGGTCAAGGCAACGGCATCTCGTAGTTGGTACTTATAAAACCAGGGTGCGTGATATATTCGGGGAAAGTATTCTGCCATGGTTGTTGCTTGCGAATTGGTGTACCAATCTGCGGAAGAGGTAGAAGAAGAAGACGACGACGAAGAGTCTCGTTTTGTCGTATCCAGAGCCGCTACGAGAGCCGATTTGATTCCATAACCATTGTTGGGGTATGCCGTTTGGCCCAAGAAAAGTCCATGAAGTCCCGTTCCCGCAATACCGGTACCTACCCAGCAGGGACAAATACTCCTTACTACCAACGTAGGATACCGACGTTGCAAGGCCCGTGCGTGCAAAATTTGTGCAAATTTGGAATTGGCATACGCTCGCTGTGGTCCAAATATGCCATTGGTAAAGATTCCTGGAATGGCTGCCAGTGGTGGTGCGTCATTCAATGTCGTTTGACCATTATTTTCGTCATTTGCTGGTGATGGTGATGGTATAAGATCCGATCCGTCGACGGCCCAATGAAAGGATGACGAAATTTGTACGATGGTCGGTTGGTGTTTGGATGTTTGGAGCGACTGTAATAATTTTTCGGTAAGCAAAAAGTGTGACATGTAATTAACACCCCACGAAAGATCGAAACCTTGATGTGTCTTGGGAGGATGAACAGGAGAATTTGTGGCTGTTACAGCGACGTAATGAATACCAGCATTATTAATGAGAATATCAATACTGGAAAATTTGGTAACAATATCATTGGCAGTTTTTTGAACCGACATTAAATCAGTCAACTGAACTTCCATTGTTACAATATCTTTATTATCGGGCCATCGGTCTTTTAGTGCTTTTAACTTGTCAGGAGATCGACCTAACGCCACGACAGTGGCACCCAGTAATGCAAATTGTTCTACCAATCCAAGTCCAATACCTCCCGTAGCTCCCGTAATTACAACACAAATTCCTTTCAGTGGAGTTTTGTTAGTATCGGTACTACTCGTAGTAGTAGTAGTAGTAGTTTTTGTTGTTTCTTTTGTTGCAATTGTACGGTTTTTTGTAGTACCATTCTTCGCAGCATATGTACGAGCCAGGGGAAGAATATCTTGTTCGAATCGAAGGGGAGGTTGAGGATATGCGAAGAACAGGGAGGTCAAGACGATCACCACTGAACTTGCCAACCACATCATTGTATCGGTGCTATTGGAAAAGGCACCGCTCATTATTACTATTACTATTACTATTGTTAGTCTGTGTATTAATTAGTATTATTGTCGTCGTGCGAGTGGTGTATGTCGTGTATTTTTTATTACAGTATTATTATATTGTTCAGGGTTCAGGGTTCAGGGTTCAGGCCAACAACAACAAAAATTTTGTTTCGTCGACTTGCAACCGTAAAAACAAGGCAGGCAGGCAGGCAGCTACTACGAGTAGCTAGTAGACTAGAGGCAGGTCTGTTGTATGTTCGTGTTATCCTTATTTTATTTAGGGCTAGAGTAATAACTTAATGAAACAACCAAACATCAAGAAGTAGACTACTAGTAGTAGTAGGGTCTAGTCTAGTACAGTATTTGAATAGTTGTTCTCGTACTCCGAGTACGTTATTTACTACTCGGAGTACTGTACAAACAGAGTATTATTATTTGATTTTTGATGAGCAGGGATCTTTCAGGGATCTTTCAACTTTCAACGAAACACAAGTATCTAGCTAGCTAGTAGAGAGTACTCATCAGTAAACGTCTTCGCTTCGCCCCGATGATGAAAGAGCTTTAGAACAAGCCGTTAGCTTAATTTCGATCAAGTAAAATTTGTTTTACACAGCAACAACCTGCAAAGTTACGTGAAAAAGTAGAAACCAGTCATCATTCTGTTTCATAAATTTCCTTCAGAAAAATGCACCAAAAGAGATGGAAGAGTGCAATCATGGTCATGGTTGTTGTTTTCCCATCGATTATTACTATTACTACAACCTCTACTACTGCCTGTCTCTTCCTCGTCGTTTTACTGTCCTGTCATGAGAGTGCTTCCTTTGCACCAACTCACTATATTATTCATAATAAGAAGAATGAGAATTTCAGAAATCTTGTCACCAAACAGAAATTACGCGACACTTATTATTTATGTGCCACATCATCGAAAGAGTTGCGGAAACTTGAAGCGGACGAACGAGAGGCACGGATCGAACGACGACGGAGGAAAAACAAGAGCCCTAATAACAAGGTATCAAAGTCTGCTGCCATGACAGATGTTGAGATAGCATCATCGGAAGCAGCTTTGGTTTTAAACAGTCGTTGTAATGAACATACCACCAAAGATAATCACAGCAGCAGCATTGTTGTTGATAGCAACAACAATAAAAGATCAAACGCTACCATTGCTGGGCAGAGGCAACAGCAAAAGCAAAAGCAGCCAACTATCAAAAGCCTACCAAAATCGGCATTGACGACACGATTGCAGCAAGCTACTGCTCGTGCCAAGGTAGCTGCCGAAAAGGTCCAGCGCGCGAGTCAGCGACAACAGGCAGAAGAATCCTTCCTGTTGTCGGGAGACCAAAACAAGGCAATCCATCATAGTCGTAACAGTAGTAACGTTAATGACAAGCAGCAGCAGCAACAGCAGCAGCAACAGCCGTCTCCTGGTACTGTCGACAGGGATGAACGTTTGGGCACGCTCCGTCAATTGACCAAAATTATTGATAAGGAATTGTTAAACGGTGGGTACGATGGAGGAGGACGAGCCACCTTTAACTCGTTCAATGTGCACGGGACTACCAATCCACCTCCCGGTATTACACAAGATTCTATGCGATCATTACTAGAAGAAAATGAAATCCAGTGGAAAAAACGCAAAGGACGACAACAACAACAACAAAAACAACGCCATAAGGGAATTTTTTCCATAAATCGACAACAACAACAACAAGAAGAAGAAACAACCACCAAAGTAATTCAACACATTGCTGTCATCATTTCCAAACCACTGGTACAGGATCAGGTGACGTTGGAATATGCTTGTCGGCTACGATCACTGGCCAGAACCATTCAGGATGGTCAGCAACGACAAAGGGAGGAAAAAATGACCATGACGGCAGTAACAGGCACGAGTGCTCCAGACGATGATGACGACAATCAAAATGATAATGATGATGACACCGGCGATGACGATGAGGAATCCGGCATTTACAAACCATCCATCATTTGTTTCGTAGGTGAAACTACCAAAGGAAACTTGGTCGCGGATGCCGATGCTGGTTACATTTATTTCAAGCACTTGTGTGCTTCCAATGACATTTCTCTCGATGGTATTGATATCATGCTGGAGAAGAGCACCTTGGGAAAGGGTGCTCTCATGCGTGTGATGCAGCATTTACGACAAGAGTACATTCCAGAATGGCTCAAGGACAAGCCTGATCTTCCTTCGGGTGCAGTTCGCAATCCCTTACTAGACAGCGACAACGACAATGAGGATGAAGATGAAGATGAAGATGATGAGCTTTCCGAAATTCAAATGAAGCGTCGACAGCAGCAGTCCAAAAAAGTGCATCTCCATTTTACCCTCTTTTCCTGCGATTACGACTTGTGTCGGCTCAACGATATTCATTATCGCTCACCACAAAAGTCAGTACTAAGACCACTGTTGGAAATTGAAGATAACGAGGTCGAAGGCACCACTAGTCGTGCCCGCGGGCAAGCACCAGTCTTGGATAGCATTGAAACTTCCTGGAGTTATAGGTACACTCCCTATCCGTATATCCATGCCCCTGATTCCGTTACAGCATTCCTTGGCAAATGCTATTTGATGGCCGAAGAACTGACACCCGTCCTCGTCAACATTCGGTCGGTGGTAGATGGGACGGAATTCTTTCAACGCGACAATTACAGGGTTCTGGTATCTATTCGAAGATCTTTTGTCAACGATATGGAGCGCTTTTACCAAAACCAGCCATCACTCAAATCGACACTTCGACAGTATGTAAGTCGCAGCGATTATCCTCTCGATATTGTTTTGGAAGGTGCGCTGTTGTCTCTGGGACGATGTCTGGATTTGGTTCGGCCCGCTGGCTTGTTGATTGGTTGTGTTTCCAACAGCGATTGGAAGAATGCCGAAATGGTCCTAGAGCATGCGGTGAGTCAAATGAGAGATGCTTGTGATCCTGACCATCCATTGGATCCCGCAGATTGGGGTCTTTTGGATCATCACTACGATCCATCAGCAAAGAAGGGACATGCCGTAGAAAGTTCAGGAAACGATCTTTTTGCCAAAACGCAATGGAGAGTTGAAGATGGCGAAGAACAGGAAGAAGGCGAGGAAGAAATAGTATTGTTCAACGAAGAGGATACTGACAATGACGAGATAGAAATCACAGCCCTTTGATCTTAGCCCGAGACGATATTGGGTATTTTGAGTTTGTGATATTGGACATTAGCACGTACCACCACGAACGCAATACTGCATTGCGCAATCGACGAAACCAAGGATAGATTATTCTCTGGTTGAAAGGAGTGCAAAAACAATAGAAATGCCATCGTCATCAATGAATATAAATGCAAGAACTCATCAATGAATATATATATGCAAGAAAATACGAACACAAATGCATAGCGAGCAAGATACAACGTTTGGAGACAGCTTATACAGTATTGAAGATTGGAGGTACCACACTGCCACACGAGCCCGCCAATGGAGAATTGGAGGCATGTATGCCTCAAGCGAACTCAATGACATTATTATCCATTCACTGAAAATGCCGATCACTGGACGAAGGCATCCAACGAACTCGGATAGACCACGTTTTTTTTCTTGACCACATTGATTTGCGGCTATTGTTATTTTGGTAGTATATGCAACCTTCTTTGACAAAGAAAACAACTAGCGAATATTAGTAGTACTGTAGTAGCTGTGCCAACGAACAACAACATAGCTGCCAAAAGCGAACGTGCTAACCCTATCAAGACGCTCATAACCTAATCTAACATGCGAATAACGAAGACTAAAACAAATGTTGCATTATTGTAACTTGTACCACTGAAGTCTTTCATTGTGGCAGTGACGATGCGGTAGAGAGAAATTCACGTTTGATAGAGCATAATAACCAATCGAGATATTTCATAAAGCATTTGAACGATACGATGGGGATTGAAGAAGAGATTCAGACGAAGGTAAGAGCATATACCATATACAATCTTAAGACAAAGAAGATCTCAAAGCACAATTTTATCAATTTTTTATATTCGCAACTGAAATCACCGTTCCCGTCCGCGCCATGATGACTGCAGGTTACAAAAGAGCTGGAAGCTCAGTATGCAGAGTGCACAGATATATCGGGTGGATCTTCCTGTGATGGCGGTTACAAATTAGAACTAGTTGTGGTCAGTCCCAAATTCGAAGGAGTGCCCTTGCTGAAGCGACACAGAATGGTAAACGACTGCCTAAAGGACGAAATGCCACAGATTCACGCGCTAACAATGAAGACGTGGACCCCTGCCCAATACGAGAGTAAAAAGTAAAATATCCGAGTGTTGATAGTTGTGGAGGCTTTCGGAATTTTAAAGTGCCTCTGAAATCTGAAATGAACGTTCGGGCGCTGAATCCTACCTGTTTGTTGCACGTACGCAGTGGAAGATAAATTACGGTGCAATAGAAAGCGAAGAATCTAGAGAATATTTTGATTCAGTCACGACCTAACAAGGATTTTGGAAATCAATATCCAACGAATGTCTGGACCTGCTGGAGCCTAAGCCTGGAGCACTGCCTGGTACCTGGCAGCTCGTAGCCTCAAGGGTCAGAAAGGACAGGAAAACTTATATTACGTATTACAGCATAAAATTTTGCGCTGGCTGCATCACTATTGTCGTCACCCTATCAAGAGGCAGATAGTTTTCGTTGGAGTGGGAGTACTGTAGCATTTTTCATTCGTCGCTGCGAATATGTCTGAACTGCTACGGAGTAGACAGTACTACTAAAGGGGGCCAGTGAAAAAGGTGTACTTGGGTGTACTTTTTTGGTGTACCAGTGAAAAAGGTGTACTAATTCTAACCCTAAACGGTGAAAAAGGTGTACTTTTTTTCTTTAACCAAAATAAAATGCTTTTACCAAAATAAAATGCTTTTACCAAA
>Ga0210025_1001577_pt1 | contig 24268 bp, 20 predicted proteins | sample CryGeyme20150102_FD_183989 | JGI IMG/M metagenome (GOLD analysis project Ga0210025, IMG submission 183989) | Groundwater microbial communities from Crystal Geyser aquifers in Utah, USA - Crystal Geyser metaG 2015-0102 (SPAdes) (version 2) | ecosystem: Environmental > Aquatic > Deep subsurface >... | reverse complement strand
GACCAAATTAAGCCCAGGTGGACTACCATAGGACTCAGGAGTTAGGTCTCTCTCTATTAGGTCGTGTGCCTATGCCTGCTTCCTATCCACACTATAGTCTCTAGTCATAATAATATTACTCTAATATTCATGAGTCTCCACACTAGCTTTTTACGTGATCTCAAATACCAGGTACTCAACTGTGCGTCCACGATAAAATAATCACCTCCCCCTCAGCTCCTGTGAAGCATAAAGGAAATTGCAGGTGGTTTACATGACTGTCTACTAGCTAGGTATGGGACGCCATACTCTAGTATGTATTTGCAGAAGACGAGGCAACAACTAAGGCAGTAATGTACAGATCTTAGTGTACTTTTGTTGGATGTGTGGTCCTTCAGTAACAGTAATAAAGGCGGACACACCGATGGATGGCTGCACAGTGCATTTGCGGTCAGTTCGATCGAAGCGGATACTTCTGTATAAATGAAGACCAAGACGAAATAGATTCTCTCTAACGTTTTAATTGTTATTAAATCTCCTCACATTGGGGTGTTATTCCTGCACAACCAACTAATGAAATATTCCGGAGAAGTTCTGTTTTTCTGTTGGACTCCCAAAAACCCAACGATTAAGTATTGACAGACAACTGTGTTTGCTTTATTATCAATTTCTTTCCCCATACCTCTTGACAGTTTTTAGAAATCAACATCGAGATCAAATGTGTGGTGCTGTGTCTCGCCGACTCCACTCTTAGCATATTCTCCCACTCTCTTTTCGAAAAAATTGGTCTTTCCCTGAAGACTAATCATTTCCATCCACTCAAATGGGTTAGGGGCGTTGTAGTGCTTTGGGCAGTTGAAGGCAATCAAAAGACGGTCGGCACAGAACTCAATGTATTGGCACATGAGAGCCGAGTTCATTCCAATCAACTCGACAGGAAGAGCGTCTTGGACAAACTCCTTTTCGATCTCGACGGCGTTGCAGATAATCTCAGCGACACGCTCTTGTGGCAGCTGGTTCAGGAGCTTGGAGTACAAGAGACAGGCAAAGTCGCAGTGAAGTCCTTCGTCACGACTGATCAGTTCGTTAGAGAAACAAAGACCGGGCATCAATCCACGCTTCTTGAGCCAAAAAATGGCGCAAAACGAACCAGAGAAGAAGATTCCCTCGACGGCAGCAAAGGCAACACAACGCTCGGCGAAAGAAGCATTGTTGGCATCACACCACTGCAGGGCCCACTTGGCCTTCTTTTCGACGCAATCGACGGTTTCAATTGCATGCAGTAGGTGGGTCTTTTCTTGAGGATCCCTAATGTAAGTATCAATCAAGAGGGAGTAGGTTTCGGAGTGAATGTTTTCAACGGCAATCTGGAACCCGTAAAAGCAGCGTGCTTCCGCGGATTGGACTTCAGTGGCAAAATTCTGGGCCAAGTTCTCGTTTACGATACCATCTGAGGCGGCAAAAAAAGCTAGGACGTGTGAAATAAAGTGCCGTTCGTTGGATGAAAGAGCTTCCCAGTGCTTCAGGTCTTCGGCTAGATCAATCTCTTCCGCCGTCCAAAAGGAAGCTTCGGCCTTTTTGTACATCTGCCAGATCTGTGAGTCAAGACGAGAGAAGGGATTAGTAAGATGATATGGTAGGAAAGGTAAAGAAGTGAACCGACTATTCCTGTCGACTAACACTGCTCTGGTAACCAAACAACACACTCTGATCAATGCTCACCTCGTTATCTTCAATGGGAAAGAGAACAAAGCGGTGAGGATTCTCCTTCAGCAAGGGTTCCTCTACGTGGTGACCCATCTCTTCGGCAATCTTGTGATCGGACTTCCAGATCTGCTTAATTTGAGTGGAGGCTTCGAATTCATCGTCACTATCATCTACGTGGTGAGTGTGTTCGTAGCTGTGAAGACTGTTCTCCGACAAAGACTTGGTAGGACTGGTGGTAGGTCCAACAAGGATGGACTTCGTGGGTGTGGTAAAGAACTCGGTGGTGCTTGATGGTTTGTTGTTGGTGGTTACGGCTGCTGTGGACTTGGTAGGTGTGTGGTTCTTCGCGTCTAAAAAGTTACAGGAATCGTCGTCAGAGACAATGGGCTTGAAGTTGTTTTGTTCTTTCAAGATTGGCATGGTGAAGATAGATAGTCTTTGAAGAAGTGGTAATGGAGTAGTAGTAGGAAGTCGTTGGCTGGTGACGAGGAGTGAGTGTGTTGTGTGCTTTTTGACAAATTTGTGTGGTGACTTCGAGCCAAAACCACATCAAGCTGCGTGCCTCTGGGTCGTCTTCGCGCCCATTTTGGAGCCATAGTAGCTGGTAGGAAGCTACAGAAAAACTCGTGTGTAGACTTTCAACGTACTATTCAGTACAATCGAAAAAATTAGTTTGCAAACTTCATGCCGGAGAACTCCGTTGACTCAGCCTTGGTAACTTTGAACCGGCTACAGTTATTCTTTTAAACAATTTTCCAGAGTCGAAATGGCGCACTTGAAACAGGTTCTCCGGAGTGCAGGAACCTGTACAATTACTACAGCACGATCTGAATTTGAATAAGGCAATACTGGCGTGAGCCAAAGTTGAGGTCCTAGCGATAGTGTTAATTCCATTGAATTAGCCAAGTTCAGTGTAGGAAGTGATGCGGTTGTACATATTGGAAGCGCAAACAAAGCAAAGGGACGGGTGGTATGATAGTCTTATTAGGCGCTTTAGGTACGAATGGATGGTAGAGCAATAGTTACATTCTCTGGATTCAATCAATAGCTATGCCAGGGCTAATTATTTCACAAGTATTCGACGTACTGCTAGTCCTTTTCGAAAGTGCAACGAAAGTAGTCAACTTTACACAGTACAAAAGTAATTTATCCCTTTTAATAGCTCCTCTGCGCGCAAACAATGCTCAGTAGGTATAAATAAAATGCAAACCGCTTAAGTATGCAGAACTGCATCATAATCAATCATCTGGTCGCCTTGACAAATGCAACAGCATTGAAATCGAAGGAAACGAAATCTATTGAAGTTTCAATTCGATTTTAAAAGAGAATACCCTGCTTCTTTATGCAGTGCTATCCATAGCAAATTCGAAATTTTATAATCCTCTTTGAAAAAGAATTCGTTTGAGCGTCGCGGCGGTTCACAATAACAGCATCCAGTGCAGACTAAAAAGTAATCGACACAACACTGGAAGAAGATACTGGTACATGAAACATACAGCTTGGCGTTTTAGCTACAGTAGTCGTATTTTGGCATTGTCCTGGTAAAATGAGATAGCTGTGATGAAGGATAAATGAAAAAGACGTGGAACACACAAAATGCTGGAAAAAAAAACGCGTTTCAATCTTTCGTTCGACGGATGCTATTGCGGTCATCATTGAAATTCGTCTCATTTCCAAATAGGTAAAACCCAACGACGACAAAACCTTACCAAGAGAAGTCGTGTATGCTTTGTGTGTTTGTGTGTACATCATCATTGGCAAATGGCAAATGGCATGGCATGGCATGGCATGAAGATTGGATTGCATGTTGACACGACATTCGAAGAGGCCACAAAATGGGATGGAGGGGATGCATGGGTGTGCCTTTTATGAACATTGTAGATTGAAAATGGAAAAATAACGATCCGCACACTATCATGTTGTTGCGTCGATCGCCTTCTACTCGTGACATTACCTGTACCACGACAATTCCAATTACTTTTTAGGCTGCGCTTGATCCAATTATTCCCCGAATTAGTGTGTCGTTCAACACTAGTAGTACTAGCGCCTCCCATCGTTGTTGTTGTTCTCAGTAGCAGTCGCTGCTATCATCTCGTCATCCTTTTTGCCAGTTGCCGATGCTGTATTTTTATCTTCTGTTTGTTGTTGTTGTTGTTCTGGTAACACATGCGGAGCTCGTGGCACATAGCCCTGGGATTCTTGTCCCTTTCGTCTGGCAACCTCCTTATCGTGTTTTATCATCACATGAACACTGTCATCGACGGTAACGATGCCTCGAGTGTTCTTGGAGAACCCGCAACCCATAGAAGCTAGAATTTGTATTTATGTTTGTGTGGTGTGTGTGTGTTTGTGATTGTCGTCGTACTACTGAGAGTCAGTGATGTAGGTAGTACTCCTACACGATACGTTGGCCAGTGCAAGTGCAGCTTCGTTTGTCCAAGGAACAATAATAATTGGTGGCCGTGATCTATTTTTATGATTACCTGTTGATTGTTCGGCCAGCCACAGCTGTGAGCAAACGTCACTACCAGCTACAAGCTACAATAGTAGATGTTGCTGTTTTGTCATGGTGGGGTGCTGCGTTGTACTACTACTACAACGACGACGACGACGAATGGTCTTGCAGACGTAGCAGTTGATGAAATTGCAAAACCAACGAAACCAGTGTGCGCCTGTGATGATGAAGCAACTGTTTTAGTCCAAACCTTAAAAATGAAACCTTACCAACGATCTTTGCCCGAACCTTCCAGAATGAAGTTCGATCATTATTCACAGTAAAAGCCTACTCTGCTGCTGTAGCAGGTACTGTAGCAGCTACCGATCGATAAAAAATATGGCAGCAGCCAGACCTCATAATATCGTTGGCTTCAAGAAGTGTGTTAAATTCTAGTATCGCAGGGCCTCTATCTAAACATCTAGGACTACTTCATGAATCCAGGGTTGAGGCTCTAGACTAATTACACTTAACAATTCCTTTTTCACAATATCAGGCCATGCTTCGCACTGTATCATCGCCCTTTAGGATCACAAGACTTTATCGACGGAGGAATGGTTTGCCACGTCCCACCAAAAGATGTACTTCATCGTCTAAAATGAATAATAAAAAGAATGACTCTATCATTTCAGCTTGTGTGCATTGGTACTCGACAAAGCTAGACACACATCCGATCATCACAAAATCATTGACCAGTGGACTCATTTCGGGTGGAGGTGATTTTGTTTGTCAGGCGCTTACCCAAAGTGGCAAGGAAACAGTGGGGTCAGACAAAGAAGAATTCGATATCCAACGCACGGGTCGATTTGCTGCCCTCGGAGCTTTTTGGGTAGGTCCGGCGCTCCACTACTGGTACAACATCCTCTTTCGAGCGCTTCCTAATCACGTTGTGGCCCGAGTTGTGCTCGATCAGTCTGTGTTTGCTCCCATTTCCTGTACAACTTTCTTGTCCATCTTGTGGACATGGGAAGGAGAAAAGCTGTCGACTTTGGGCACGCGACTGCAAAACAATATTCCGTCGATTGTTGTGGCAAATTGGGTCCTATGGATACCGGCCCAAATGATCAATTTCAAGTTTGTGCGCGTAGAGTACCAGGTGCTGTTCAGTAATGCAGTAGCGTTGATCTGGAATGCCTACTTGAGCTACAGTTCAAAGAGAACCAATTCACAAAAATTAGAAAACGACAAAGAATCACCAGGGTTGTTATAAACTAGAGACACGTAAAAATAGAAAATCCATATGATTGAAGAAAAAAACTGGTAAATTAATATGGCACTACTGTACAGATGTCAGAATTGCAGTAGATTCACGGCTTCGTCAATCGCATCTGTAAGATTTGCAGCCTGAGCATATTTCAAAGATCTTGCTGTTCTTTTAGGATTGTTGCTTCGCTCCTATTCTCGGCAACCATCCCAGGAATCAAAGGCCAATTTTAGACTTTTAGAGATCTTACCAGTTATTTGGTCCAAATACACGAATGACAGTCCTGTCAGAAATGCCAAGATTGCGGCATGAAGTCGATCGCAAATCACAACCCGTCCCAGTGACAAGAGTTGAATGGAAGTGTCGGAAAAGTACGGGTCGTCACTGTCAAACATGTCCCACCGGTCCGGCCAGTCCACGATCCGATAGGAATATGTTTTCCCATGCGTTCTGGCAACTTTCATTGCAGATGATACAGCATCCTCGAGTAACCGTGGGATGGTGTTTGGATCCGTTGGAAAAACTCGTCCATCTTCATCGTCATCATTCTTTGTGTCGTCCATGTTGGAAAATACGTCCAATAAGAGGGTTGATTCGTGGTCTCGGCGCAATAGGAACAAAAAATCATGTTCATGTGTTGCTGCAGGCCGTATGGGTTTGTAGGGTCCCAGTTGGAAGGCAATGTCAGGAACCACAACATTGGTAAGATATGGATATAGTCGTTTGGCCTTGTGGTAGCTATCGTATTCTCGCCACGAAAGAACAACTTTGGAAGTAAAATTGAAGGATCCTTCTCTTGCCGTGACGCCCAGCCGTAGTGCACGTTTCAATAAGCGAGCATCCGCGATTTCCGATTCCGGATGCTGATAGTAGAGACTTTGCGGCATTCCCACCACCGACGAATAGTTCGACTGAAGAAGGGCACGGAATGACTGTTCCAATCGTATCTTTTGCATTTGTGGCCAAAGATCTCCCCAATTGCCCCCGCCATGCCACACGGCGACTTTTCCTTGCCCGTGAAGAGGATTTTGCGAATGAAGAAGAGTGTCGCAGTGTGGAACAAACTCATTCGCTTGAAGATAATGACACTCTTGAAATTCAGCATTCGGATTGATGTTCTTATTATTTTTTCCGGCATTCGTATCTGCGTCCCATCCCAGCCGACGGAGGAATATGTGTTCCGCCGCGGTAATCATGTGGTCTCCCACATTTGCGTGGTAGGCAGGATCTACTAGCAGTATCATTGACCTAAACGGCGAAGAGCGTTTACCAAGTAGTGACGTATATGTTGCAAACTGTCTTTCTCGGATGTGGAAAATGCATTCATGTCTCCGCATCAAAGCCTCGGTAGCAATAGGAAAACTGGCGGTGGCTTCTTGTTGCACGAAAGGTTCTTGATGCAAGAGAGGGACAGGATCCGGCAGTTTAGAATCCCCTGGACTTTTCTTCTTTTTTAGATTCCAGGTGTTCGATTGTATGAATTTCTTTGTATACAAATCCTCCCTGAGAGTTTCAGTCAGAATCCAAGGCCGAAAATCACAGCTAATGGCTAGTAGTAACAGTAATAGTACTGCGATACCTCGACAGCAACGAGGAAACGAATGCTTCCTGACGAGCTTGTCATGATGTTCTCGTTCCTTGCCTTTGGTCTGCCAACGAAGACCGAAACGACTGTCATTCGGGGTTTGGTGACGCCTCTGTTTGATCATGAGTCTTTCATTTTTTTATTGCGATAATAGTAGGTGGTAGTATGGAGCGAGCTTGGTTTTACTTTGTATTATTATTTACTATCTTCTGTTGACAAATTAAATAATAATGCGCAGCAAAATAAATTGCTCCTGGATGACAAAAAAATCTTTCGCGATACGGGCAGTAGGGTTAGCGTTTTCAGGATCTGGTCTTTCTATCAAAGTTGCTTCTAAACATCCCCGCTTTAATTTTGCTTACGAAGCTTTCCTCTGGTACAGTAATTGTTGAAAGTTTTTCTACTTACTGGACTTGATTTTGAGTGCCGTACTGTCTGCAGTCTTTTGATGTTGGATATGGACCGTGCCAAGCTTCTCCTTTGCAAAAATCCCCAAGAAGCTTTGGGGGGAGGGTTCGCCCACATGCATGCTTGCCCCACAATTGCCCACCTTTCATGCTCTACATCCTTTGTATTAAAAACGGAAGAATTTGGAGCGTTGTGGGACCTCGAATGCCTCGCCAAGGAGACCGTGCTTCGTCGCCGCCAGTCCTGGGACTCACGAGGGAGCCAGTAGTGAGACGTCTCATACTAGTGATTGTCACGGACCATTATAGAGGTATGGGAAGTGAATCCGAGCAATGACAGTGTATCCATGCGAAGTACTGTATGCTCCATCGCTTTCTGCATGCTTGCTCCGAAAACTAACGAGGCTCAAAAACGATGCTACGAGTACTTGGTATTAATAGGGTTAGGGCTCGTCTGCCTGTCGCTGCCAGAGCAATACAATAATATCATGGTACGCAACATTCTGTTCACACCATCCTCAACCTATGTCAGCCTCCATCCTCCATCATTGTTTATCTTTCGTTGACTTTATCTCCCATATAACTGCCACATACAATACAATATGTCAACAACACTTTTATTAGACTCGGACATTCGAGATTGGGTGGTCTTGCCACTCTTTATAATAATGGTCTGTGCTGGATTGCTTCGAGCAAACGTGGGGATTTTGTTAAAGTCAGATCCTCAAAAGACCAATCTCATTCAACAGCGGGCCCAAGCCACTGGCCGGCATACCGCCAAACTAAAGTCAGGAGCCTCGCATTACATTAGTTCCTGGCAGTGGAATGTTCGTCGACTCCATTACGCGAAATTGCTCCAAGAAACTGCCGACTGGTGCGAAAGTGACGAAGCACAGGCGGCCAGCAAACCCAAAAAGTTGGTCCAACAAGAGGATGGGACCATGGTAGAAGCCGAAGAGGGTGATGGCAGCTCGGATGATCCCATGGGTGCCATGATGAACCCTCTTTCCATGATGAAGGGAAACATGGTCTTTATGGTTCAAAACATGGTCATGATGCAGGGTATTCAACACTTTTTCAGTGGCTTTATTTTGCTCAAGGTTCCCTTTCCTCTCACGTTGGGATTTAAACAAATGTTTCAGAAAGGTTTGTACGAGCTTTCCACACTCGATACGTCCTACACGAGTTCGGTGTCTTTTTACTTTTTGACCATGTTTGGGCTCCGATCCTTCTTCAAACTGGCCATGGGAGATCCCTCCATGGAAGTCCGAGAGCAGCAGGTCATGATGTCCAAATTGGGATTTTCACCGGCCAATCCTACGGCCGGTAACGACGACGGTAGTGCGCATGCCAAGATGCTGAGGGCCGAAGCGGACAATTTTGAAATGTTTTTGCAAAAGGACCACAAGTCCAAATTGGAAAGTGTCGAAAAGAGATTGCTGGGTAGTCGGTATCCCAAAAAGGCCGCCGCCTACGGTGGAGCAGCTTCGGCTGCCAATGATTTCCTGTTGGGAGCTGCAGGAGTTAGTCGAGGTAAAGGTGGAGGTAAAAAGAGCAAGAAACAGTAGATATGATAATTTATTTTTAAAAAATACGTATTTACTTTGTTTTATTTTATATAACTACCACTGAGTATCTTTGACAGCTACACCAGCTGCCGCGCCCATGGAATGCTGCAATGGAGGAACCACGTGAAATCGTGTCTGTCGCTCCGCTTTCGGTACAGCGGCATCCAAAGCCTCCTGATTTATAGCAAGGGTCCATGCCGTCATGTCGATCGTAGGCGACAAAGGAGCTGAAAAGAGGCCCCGGGTCAAGGCCACACGTTCTCGTGTTTGGGACGGAGTTTCTCTGTCAGCGACGCGCAGTTGTCCCCCTCCATTCAAACAACCAGAAGGACAGGCCATGGCTTCCACAAAGTCAAATGGATAGTCCATACTGGTAGTGGTATTACCCATAGCATTCTTGCTGCTGTTGGAATGAAAGGGTTCCAAGACACGCTGCACTGTCTGCAGTCCGTACGCAATAGCAAATCGCAGCACAGGGACGCCTCCGGGCCCTTCGTCGCAAGAGTAATAATAATTGCCATTAGAGGCATCGCTGTATTGGTAAAGTGTCGCGGCGTGATAATCTCGGTTGTTGGCTGCGGCACGACGTTGAACACGCGCACTCACCGCTCCATTCTGGGAAGCATTGGAAGCCGTAGCAGCAACCACGGGTTTCCAAAATACATCCGTAACGTGAGTATCGAACAAACGCCAAGCAGCATAGCGAAACACAAAGTCCGCCAAACCACCCGAACCGATGGTAAAGAAGGACGAATTGTTGGGGGTTTTACCAATCGATTCACCGTCCATATTGTTATCTCCACTTAATTCGCCGTTCGTGTTGTCTTGGTCGTCCATTTCAACGTCCATGGTATCAATATCACACGAAGTTGATCTTCGTGTCGTAAGTAGTGTTACTTGTCCATTTACATTGGATCCTGGTTGTAATGCATCTTTTCCGGAACGGACAGATGCCAGAGAAAGCCCTTCCAAATGTGCTCGTACATGCTGAACGGCTTCTTCCTTGCTCCAGGTCGTTTCCTGCGGTAGCGCCATTTTGTGAGTCAGTTTTGTTTGACAATATTCTACCATCATCTGAAACCATTCCTGGGTCGTCAAGACCAAATCAACGTCCTGTTCTTGATTTCGCGCAAAATCTTTTCGTGAGGCTTCCAATTTCTTGTCGTGGCATGGCATGAAGGCGAGGTGAAATATCTTCTTGGTTGAACCGCCATTTGGTTGTTGCTGCTGCGGCTGTTGATGCTGTGAAATGGTACTTGATACCTGTTGAGATAACCATGCTCCTGCCATGCTCATGGGTGACTTTGTGCGAGATAAATGTCGGACGGCTCCGTGCGATGATTTTTCCACCAGACACACCAACGCCGGACAAGACGAGGTTAACAGTGGTAGAGATGGAGTTGCAGGATACGTTGGTTTCTGAACAATTTCAGTGGTACCATCGGACAACATATATTGAGCTTGTTCGGAATTTATGGCAATCGAGGGTGTTTCATTCTCGTCGAGTTGTTCCATGGCATCGTCATTGCTTGCAGAAGGATTATATAGTGCCTGACCATGTTTCTTTTGATAGGCCCGACAAAATTCTTCAGCCGATTCCAACAAGGACCATTGCAAGGGAACATTCCCATCCAAAACGTACGTGACTCCCAGAATTTGTTGCAAACTGGTGCAGAGTTTCCGTTGCCACAGCTCCGTCGACGACGACGACGACGATGATGATGATGATGATGATGATGATGCCGGAATTTGCAAATGCCGAAGCATATCCGCCCAAACCGCCGGAGAAATGGTTGCCACCAATGTCTTGTTTGTCACACTTTCTACCATGGCCGACTTTAGAGCAGAAAGAGAGTGCTGCTGTTCCAATAAGACTGTTTCGGCAGTGGTGACACAACCGGAGCATGCCAAACAATCGGCCATGGAAGCCTTAATGGGATCCATTTTGGCAGGTTTGGGAATATCAAAACTAGCGACTGTCGTGATGGAAGATCCATCATCATTTTTAACATTGGTATGAAATGCTGCTCTAGTAGGTCGTCGTTTGCGGGCCCGAGGAACGACAACAGCTGTTTCTGATGGTGAGATTATGGACGATTGATTCGTACTCCCATTTGCATCCGTCTTTGTGGCGTTGGCTTTGTCAGCAGTAGAGTTGTTGTACAGTGGATTCACGCAGGCCTGAGACGGACTCAAGAAGTCGTCAACATTGCTAATAAAGACAGCAGATGATCCATTCATTGTACCTGGTATGTGTAGATTTAAAGGTTTGCGATGTGTGTTATTTTTTATTTTTTTATGTTTGTTGAGAAAAAAGAGTGAAAGATTTTTCTGTGGCTCGTGATCCTTCTATTCTTGTTAAGAATTTATGCGAATACTACCAGTAGTACCGAGTACCAAGTACAGTACACCAGTACTCGTCCTCGAGTAGATTAGAGTACACCACCACAACAGCACCCGTCTCTAGACAACTACCAGTACCAACATTGCTACAGGTAGTCAGTCTCATACTACTACTAGTAGTAGAGCTAGCAGTTCAATACTAGCTAGTAGTCTACTAGCTTGGGTAGAGATTAGACGAAGGACTTCGGGAGAGCCCTACTACGTGCTATTATTACTAGCTAGACTAGTACTCTAGATTACTACTGAGTACTAGCTAGAGTACCTGGTAGTAGTATAGTAGCTAATGCTACTACTAGTAGTAGTAGGAGTAGAGATGATATGGGCAGAGTAGACTATTACAGTAGCTAAACTGTTTTAGCAACTACTAGTCGAGTCGGCATATTTATTTGATAAAATTCTGCGTGGCCTATGATGCCTCTAATCAAGATGAGCGTTTAAAATCATTGCTTATTATTTTATCGTTGATCATAAATTGGGCTGAGCAATGTCAACCAGAAGGTTTGATAGTAGTTCGGACACGGTCAGTATGGCCTCGCATGCATCTACCAGTCTTTGTTCAAGAACTATTTCCAGGGAGTCTTTTCTCTTGGACGGCCGCGGAGACACGTTCTACGCAAGATGCCAACAACACGAATACGCAGTAACTGGTAATGTGCAACTTTTTAGATGTTTTCGCAGCGGTTGTGTCACATGAAGCTTATGGATTGATGGATGGATTGCCTTCTGAAACTTCTAGCATCTGTTTTCCTGTTGCTTCACGACTGCATGCAAACCGGCAAGCAAGTTGACACTGGGGACTATTGCTTTAGAGAAGCGATGACTACTAGCTAGCTACCATACCTGGTACGATGTACCTGGTACTACTAGTATGCTTTGTGCTCAATTACCCGGAGCACTTGCCACGAGGCAATACCAGAACATCTGCTACCGGTGATGATAAAATCCACAGGAACGAGCCAGCCAGTGAAGTTGCATGTACCTTAAATCCCTACTTTGAAATTACTTTGCAATCTGCTTCAGGTTCCCTTACCAGTAGTCTACTTACTTGTAATTAAGGAGAAGACGGGGCTTCTAAGAATACTACTACTAGTAGACTAGTAGGCTAGTACTGTTGCTATGCAAAGTCACGACGACTAAAAGGTATGGTCGTACCAGTACCTCATTCGTTCGCACCGTTAGGTGTACTTGTGCAAGTAGCTTCTAGTAGACTGCAAAGAAACTATTTCTTGATTTAAATAGATTTATGAATTGAATAGTTTTTTATGCGCGATAGGTGGAACATACCCCACCATTACGTTCCTTCCCAGTTAGCCGCCCTCGGTAAATTATGATCTTCATTTTCTCGTGGTCACATTGCGGCTTGGAAATCAAACCTCCAACGAGCAAGCAGACGATACCATCCGTATCTCAGCCATAGCGTGGTCCAATATTGTTTGGACATCCTGTGGGGTATTCGCTGGCATGGATGGGACAAGGCATCCTTTGCGAGTCGGTGACGAGCCTCCTTCAGAGTTGGCTGGATAATGTCCTACTTCTAGTCGAAGTCTTCCCGCCATGACATCCTTCACGATGCTGATCTCATCTGAAGAGTATGTTCGTTTTGGTGGCTTCATAGCTGTGGATTTTCTCGTGTTTGTGCCCTGCAAGCCTTCATCCAAGGGATGACATCTTGTTGCGAGCTCCTCTTTCCCCCGAGAGGGTGGGCGAAGGAGGGAGTCTACGGCGTTGTCCTTGTGACAGCAGCTTTCCCAGCGGGAGGAATTAGAATGTGAGCTAGCAGTCATCATCGCATCCCGATCGGTTCCTTTGCCGTAAGCATTGTCCAAGAGAATCTCAGGAGGGCTTTCACAGCCTTTTTGATTCATCAGGTCAACCAAAAATAGGTGAAGAGGTGTGTTGTGTGCCATGATGCTGTTGCTTATTACAGATTATGGGTTATAGTTGTCAAGTATTCTCAATATATGAGAGCGAAACGAAGGCCACTTGTGTACTTGATATTTGAAACGGTGGTTTGGTACTACTCGAGTACCTGGTAGTATGCAACAGATGCAACAAAATCAGATGGACAGTGGGGTAAAAGAAGCCCATCGAGCAAAGTGTTCGTGTAAGTTAAATCATTACCACTCGTACAAAAAGTCACTACTGGAATTGAAAATGAAAGAAGCACTGTTGTCAGATCATCATCAAGCTTGTTGTTAAGTATTTCGATCAACAAGAAGAAGACAATGGTTAAAATTTATTTTGATGAGAATCTGGGTCATCTTTGAGTTGTCAATTGTGACAATTAGACGTAATAATGACTTTTTTAAGCTTTTTCTGTTTAAAAAGGGGAAAACTGCTTGCGAAGTCGTTTACCGCTGGTATTGAGTACCAGTACCAGCTAGAACGTGTAGCTAATGGTAAGAAGTTACCTGGTAACTGGTAAAAAATACTACCATTACTACCATACCTGGTACTGTAATAGTAATGGTATTAAATACGAATTTTTCACTAAAATTTTTGTTATTTAATGACTTGAGAAGCTGAGTACTTAAAGAAATCAAGTTTCACGCCGGAGGCTCGAGTACCTGGTAGCGTACCATAGAGTCCAGATATTTGTTGGAGAGATTCTGGGTTGTTTTAGGTTCCCGGGACAGAAGCAATGCGAATGCAAACCTCTGATGAGAACTTTAAATCCCAGTGGCAAACGAATTACAATCAAATTTGACGGTCCCATCTCTAGTTATTTAGTGGTAGTACCAGGTACCACAGCAGTAGAACGATATCACCACACGAGGTGCCCATGGCACCCTTCTGATGTGCCATAGTTGTGACCGCCGCAAATTACATATTCATTTTTGAGCAGTCTTCTTGTATTGCTCTCCAGATCTTGCTAGTTACGCTTCTAGGTTTAAGCAAGTTGCACGAAGGTCTTGGTCCAGGTGGTGACAGTTGCTACCTTGCTGCGAGCCTCCTGCTGAGCTCTTGCCTTTCAGGTCTAGTAGCTATTTTCTCCATTGTAAAAGAAGAGCGAAGCTCTGAGCTTCGCAAAACAATCCTGCGCGACAGGTAGTTAGGTAGGTAGCTGGGCATGGCATCGTAGCAGCTCAACGGGCAAGACCATGCCCTAAAAGGTATCATCTTAAAACACGCTAACCAAATACGAGTAGTCTGGTCTAGTAATCATCATGAAATAAAAAATGTCAGATGGACAATACATCGTGAGTTTATCCTTGTTCCTAATGGAGGCAATTGACGCATGCAATTTCATCCAAGACTCAAAATCTCTGACGACATATCTTCACTCGAGTACAGTAGTGGTTTGACTTCTTCTATGAAAGTATAAGCCTCCTGCTGTTCGTTCATCATCAGCGTCGCTTTCCCCCTCTAGCTAGTAGTATCCTTTCCAAGCACAGTCAACAAGCGAAATCCATTCCTATCCTAGAGAATCAAACCAAGAAACAGTGGCATTATGTCGAGATACGTTGAAATGAAGCCGATCAAAAAGCCACCGGCGGAGCGGAGTTCCTTGTTCGCCGAAATATTTTTTGGAGGAGATGAGGAAGACTTCAAAGATACCTGGTCGATGTGCTGTCCACTTTCGATGGAGGGAAAGTGTTTTCTCTGTGCTGTGTTGGCACTATTTATTATATTCTGTGTTTCATTGGATGTGGTCATTGAAGAAGAAATTCTACATTCGCCTGCCCTTCTAGACGAACTGTTGATGGTGGACTTGCCAGAATTTCTGCTAGAATCCGTGCAAGACCCCGAGACACCGCAGTCCGTTGCCTACGAATGGCTAGTGCAAAGCTTTAACCAATCCGAGCTGATGATGATGGAGAAGTGGAGAAAGCATCAGATCTTTGCCCTGGCGACAATTTACTTTGCAATGGATGGTCCGACTTGGAGCCCAGCCCATCAAGCTAGGTGGCTCAACAGTTCGTTCTCTGAATGTGAATGGACCAATTCACGAGGAAATTTACGGGCAGAGGATAACGATCGATCATTGGGAGAAGAGATGAATCACACTGATGAATTGTTAATTCAGTGTTCGCTGGTTGGCCGTGTAAGCACACTTCGTCTAGGTGGACTTGGCGAATCGGAAGTGATAGGAAGCCTCCCCGCCGAGGTTGCCTTGCTATCCTCACTTGAAAGTTTGAATCTCGATAATTTGGAATTAAAAGCTAAATCGACTCAACTTGAGGATCTACTACCGTTCGAGTTAACTCATCTATCGAACATGAAAGCGATCTCTTGTCAAGGCAACAAAGAGTTGAGTGGAACTATTCCAACTTATCTTGGGCAGCTCTCATCCAATCTCAATATGACACACTTGTTGCTTGGCTTCAACGCTCTATCAGGTACTATACCTAGTGAATTAGGCTTGCTTGATAAAACGCACCTGTCTGTTCTAGATTTCAGTGGGAATCAACTCACAGGGACTGTCCCGTCCGAGCTGGCCTTGCTGCCAGACCTCAAGCACATTGGTTTAACCTTTTTGCCTGGACTATCTGGCGTAATTCCTACGGAGTTATGTCATTCCAAGGCCAAGATAGGCGCACCGCCCAGCATTTCCTTGGATTGTTTAGCTTTTCTGTGTCCAAAGGAATGTAACTGTGTGTGTGTTGACAGTTGACTGGCACATGGCAAAACTCAAAACTTACGAATGTATTGAATTGGGTTCTGAACAAGATAGTGATACCAATACCTCGCTAATATAGTGTATGACCGCACTGAAACAGAAGAGGAGTTTGTGTACTCCTGAGTTTTGAAGCGAAATACGGAACAGGCAATCCTGGCGATAAATTGACTCCGCAGGATAATTTTCGCGCACCTCTGACAGTTGGCTGTTCAACTCCCACTTTTTTGCGAGTTGACGAGACGAAAAAAGATACAGTATTCTAGATTACCTTCAGCTCCTCACAAAGTCGAGTCATAAATACAAAAAAGATCACCAACATGTTTAAGAAGCTCCTTGTCATCACTTTGCTTGCAGTAATCGTAGCTCTGTCTACTGTTGATGCGGGTAGCATCCGTGGAGGAAAAAATGCTGTCGTCGAAGTCAGACGACGTAATCGAGTGGTGAATACTTTCGACCAGAGACGTTCGTCCATCCAAACCAAGATTCATCATCATCGAGTCCTTCAAGAAACGGCCGAAGGTACGTTGTACAGTCTCTTCCAGATGCAAACTCACTGAAAATTGGACCTAATTCAGTCCATCTCTTTCTTTGTTCTGTGTTCTGTAACATTTGTTGAACACTCGCAGTTGAAGACGAAGCGGTCGACGAAGCGGTTGACCAAACGGTCGTGAGCGAAACCATCAGTCTTCTCCAGGCCATCTTGTCTCTTCCTGTGGCAATTTTCCAGGCAGCTGTCAATATTTTCTCCTAAGCTGGGCATTTTCCCTACGATCCTACGAAAGGTAGTACTCGCTTGGATTGGTAAATGTTCGGGCGAACACCTCAATGTTTGTGTATCTGTTAAGTAAGTCCGAGAAATATAGAATGCGCCTAATATTCGTCTATTTCTAGTAAATAGTATGGCTACTAGACACTCGCATCTTTCTGCGGTTGGCCACTTTGTCTGTTTATGGATTCAACCACAGCCAAGGCTGTGGGGCGTTTTGAAATCACGTTGGTGGTACCAAGCGTTCGCTCCATATTTTGTCCCAGCCTTGACAGGCAGGGCTTGATGTTCAGTTCTCGTGTCCTGTTTTATTCGAATGCGAAACCATTTCAATTGGTAGCAAAGAATAATAATGATTAGATATGCATTCGAAAGCATTGAAATCTATGCAGTCAAGTGTGTTTAGCGAGACTTACCCTGCTGTGGGGAGCTTCGTTGTGGACACTCGGCCAGAGTAAAACTCTGCCTTGCTTTGGCATGACAGTGATGTCCAAATCTGGAAAATTGGTGCCACCGCCTATTCAAGAACACCATGATGAGTAAAAACAGTTTTGCAGGTTGATTGCAGCACTTGATCTGCAAATACACGACAGTCCTCACCTTCTTCTACGTCGTTCAGATACAGAAACATGGTAAGAATCCTCACTCCTCTGGCTCTGCCTTTCTCTGCTGGGATGTAATCGTGATGAGTTTTATAGTATTCGCCAACCTCGTACTTTAGTAATTGGAGATGCTCAGCATAAGTATCGTGTATTTGCGTAACCATGCTCATTCGTTCCAAAACGGTCTGAGTTACACTATCATCATAACACCCATTCTTACACCAAGCATTTTCAGATGTCCTGGATCTATTGTCAGTAGAGAGAAGAAAATGTTCGAAACGAGTAAGTTAGAAAAATTAGCTTCTACAGCAAACAGCAATGAACAGACAGCAGAGAATTATGAACAGAACACTTACTGGCTGATTTTTTGGGTAAATGTTCCGTCTTTGTTTGGCTTTCCTACATCACTGCTACGACGATATCCCTCCAGGGCCCCCAACTCGATGAGCCGCTGTGACTCGTCCTCCGTCAAAAAATTGTCGAGTGTAACAACCCAGGGACCAAGTTGATAGTCTGCAGTTTCTTCTGTATCACCATCAGCATAACTTGGACGAGAAAAGACCGTTGGCTCATATTTTTGTAATTCGGGATCAGATAATATGCTACATTGGTATGGAGTCGACAAGGTGCTCGTGAGTCATCCATGTACTTAATTGAGATGAGCACCCAACGTTGCTTACCGCTCAAACATCTTGTTCAAGCCACCTGGCTGCCATGTATTAGGAGCGTTCGGGTCAACAGGGCATCTGGTATCTACATGCAAGTCTTTGCAACTCTGACAAAGTGGTGCACAGTGAGTCCGCATATAACCGGGATTACTTTCGCACTCTATATAATCAAAAAGTGAGGAACATGTTGGTGTGTTGGTTGAGCAGTATGATGGATGGCGTATTCGTCCCACAAAGCTCAATCCCAACGAAATAAAAATCATACATACCTCCCATGGTCGCCCAAAGTGCGCAATTTTCATGTTTATTTTTGCAAATCTGTCGAACCGGAGAATACGCTGTATCAAGCTTGACGAAATCTTCAAAATGATTCCTAGCTTGTTGGATAATGTCCAATATTTTGTCGTGCGTGTCTGGACTCACCAGTTGTGGTACACCCAAATCACCCCCGGCGACATCCACTATTCGGCTGTTACCTTTGGGAAAGTATATCAATGATCGATCGGGTGCTTCGGCGCCAGTAGGATACTTTTCCCATGTTGGGACATCCTCGTGCACACCATTGTCTTTGTAATCGTCGTGTTCTTCGTCGTCACTGGAATTCTCTTTCTCGTGGTAATAATATTTCCTTTCTTCTGTCCCCCCATTAGTATTGTGTTCCTCCATATTACGGTTGTTTATATTGGTGGTAACCTCTGTCTCAATTGGTGCTCCATTTGGTACACTATGTATCAGCTCCACTAGAAGCAGCAGCAGCAGCAGCAGCCAAAAGAAAAGAAGGAAAAATGACATCGACGAACGTATTATTGTCATGTTTGGTGGTGGAATGGAAAGTGTCGTTATCCTTTGCGTCTTCCGCCTTCTTTTTTGTTGTCGTATTATTTCTTTGCAACTTTTATTACAACTTGAAATTAAAAGTCCCTGCGCCGTTACTACCGTATCATCTTTGTTGTTATGATTCTTGTAAGGCCGAGCGTTCTATGGTGTGCCTTGATACTCTTGCTCTTTGCTAGCTACTGAACGTACCAGTACTAGCTAATAATAGCTGGATTAAGTAGATAGTAGTATTACCAGGTACCGTACTACCACGCAGCCAGTAATAAGTACTACTAGTACTATTCTCTTAAGTAGCATGTAATAGCTCGCTAGCTAGCGTTGAGGTGCATGATGAGATAGATGATGTTAATGAGAACCGTTTTAAAAAATGCACATTCAGTCATGCATATTGTTTCTCAATAATATCTCTCACAACAGACTGAAGTTCCACGAGCAAGCTTCTCCATTTTTGGCTGGACTGGCGAAAATAATTAAGAACTGCGAAATATTAGTCGGTTTCAGCTGTTGAGAATTAAGTGCAAAATCTTTTCCAGAGATGGCAAGATTCCAAAGACGAATAGTACCAGGTAGTACTGGTACCAGTACTCTTTTTAGGGGGGATTTAAAACTTCTGGCCGAAGTACTTTTATTTGTAGAGTAACAGGCATTTCCCCCCCAATAGACGGACCCCTGTTCTGGGCATAAACTCCCATGTTTCAAAAATAATAACATGACGCGAACAAATTTCATTTAAAAATTCTGTAACGGCTTTTGCCGAGTCAGAGCGGATGAACAGGAACAGACCCGCCAACCTGGAATGGTCTTGCTTTAGCTTCACTCTAGCTACCTGGTAGCTACCAGGTAGACTAATAGTAGTAGTAGTACTCTACTAGGTCTACTACTAGGTACAGTACCCGGTACCACTAGATACTAAGAAAAAGCAGTGTGACGAAAAAACCAGTACTGGACGTATTATCCTCATTGTACCACTCCTACTACTAGTTAGTAGTAGTAGTAGTGAACTTCCTTGCTTGCTGGTTTTAATAATATTATTATTATCCCCGTCCCACTTTTGTTTTGACCGCTTCTCTTCATAAAACCTACGGAGAACTAATATCAACTGGAGCACCCAACTGTAATTTACAATCTAGCTAGCCAGGATAAAAGTTCACCCCTTTGGCCTTTGAAGCTTTAGTGTTGCACCGCCTTTCGCCTTCCCAGTACTACCACCACCGCCATCATCATCATGTGCGTTCCAACCAAACCAACGGGTTTCACACCAAAGGAAATGAAGGAGACACACTTTCATCGCAGCAGAGAGATCCTTGCCAAGTATCCTCAGATCAAAGAACTGTACGGGCCCGACATCCGTCTCTTTTACGCCGTCCTAGCAATCACAGCTGTCCAATTTGTACTGGCCTATGTGGTTGCCACACAAGTCACCAACATCTGGCACGCCCTGTTCCTCGCCTGGAGCGTAGGAGGTACCCTCACACACTCGCTAAGTCTTGCGAACCACGAACTGGGTCACAATCTGGGCTTTGAGAACCCCCGGTACAACGAACTCACCGGTATACTGGCGAACATGGCACAGGCAATCCCTTCCTTTGTGGCCTTCAAAAAGTATCATTTCTACCATCACTACTACTTGAACGAAGAATTGAACGATCCAGATTGTCCCAGTGCCTGGGAGGCAAGAACCTTCAATACGCCATTCAGAAAGGCCATTTGGATGATCTGCAATCCTTTGTTCTATGCTATCCGCCCCCTGGTCATGATGCCCAAACCAACAACCAAGAGAGAAATCTTCAACATTGTCGTCGTCCTTGGCTTTGATGCTGCCCTGGCTCTCAGCAGCCACACAGGCGCACTCATGGTGGTCTTCAACACCGTATCGACGCTGTTGGGTATGGGAATCCATCCCATTGCAGGACACTTTATCTCGGAGCATTACGATCTGTACGGTGATGACGAAGGTCAGGAGACCTACTCGTACTATGGTCCTCTGAACTACCTTACCTTCAACGTCGGGTACCACAATGAACATCACGACTTTCCTCGAATTTCTGGATTTAACTTACCCAAAGTTACAGCCATTGCGCCGGAGTACTACATGAATCTTCATCCGCACAAATCGTGGCCCAAGATTGTGTACGATTACATTACCGATCCAAGCATTGGCCCCTTCAAGAGAATTATTCGCAATGAAAACTTTACCAAGAAGGCACGGCATCATGCCAAGGAAATGGAAGCAACGAGATAGGTGCATAAGAGGCAAAGCTCGATAGAACACAGAAGAGGATTTCTCGGACACAGTGTTCTTGGTTCTTCTCATGGAACCCACCACACAAGCACAAGCAGATCGTGATGGAATGGCAAAAACATACGCACACGTACATGTTTTCTGCTTCTTTTATTTTCTTGTATCGTCATAAACAACAACATTAGTAAATCGTAAATAAATCTACTTTTTATATTTTGCATACGTCACTGCATTTGCCAATAAATAATAGTCTACAGTTGAAAAAATGCCTCGATTATCCTAACACAACAACTGCTTTGTTGTTCCCATACACCAGACAGACAGGCGCAAAATAGTTTTGGCGACAAGAGCAATCTATTTGGTATAATGAATTTGATTTGTCATAGAAAAAAGGAATTCGGACAGGATTTCCGTTGGTACTGTTCAGCACGCTGCAATAAAGTTGTGCATGTACAGTACGAAGGAGAGGCAGCAACAGCTAAACTGTGTTAACATCTACGAGCTCAAGGTTTTCTGCGATTCTTTTTCCTTGATCATTTACGTGTTCGTTTTGTTCTAAGGACGGGATCATCAACTATTGAGGTGCGTAGCGTCGCGTCGGGTTGCGCACTAGGAAAATCTGGATCGCAGAAAAGGAGCATGGCTCGGTCGAGAGAAGTATTTCCAGAACGGCGTAATCCATGGGCGAGGTGAACGGCAAGATCTTTACGAGCAAGGAGTTCCTTTGGCAACAATTTTGAGTCTATGTAATGTTATCACATCTATGTTTTACAGCGTGGCGTGCATGCATACATGTATAGATTTGAAGGTCTGCTACGCCTGCCTTTAGAGGACGTCTGCTTTTGCTCAAGTAGCAGGAAACAATTGCGGCAAAATTGTTCTACTGTCTGCAGTAGTGGCTTGGTAAGCTGACGAGCCTTCCCTGCTCAATTCATTTCTTTGAGCATTGTTGAATCTTGGAAAGTTGCGTTGCCATGATCTGTTATAAAGTCAACTTAATCATCGTAGTAATCATCTTCATCTTCGTCAATCACCTGAAACAAAATGTCATCCCTCTTGAGAAGTTCGAGCGCGGAAACTTCCTGCATGCTCCCGCCACAGAGTTCCAGCACTGATTTTCGGAAGAAGAATAAACAGAGTGCAGAAGTTTTTCAGACGGCAAGTGCAATCAGCAACACACAATATTATCAAGAAACAATGCTGCACCATGCACCAGTTGGGCATCGCTGACTTCTTACCTTCGTGCCACAGTGGCTTCGGGAGCGAGATGCATTGCTTCAAGGCGAGCGCTCGTGCACAGGCAACGGGTTGATATTTTCCTAAAACAACGGAAACGTCCAAAGATGATTCTTCGTACTTGTGGCATCCAACAAAGAAGCGAAAGTCAAGTGGGTTGTACTTTCCTTGCAATACGCCATCAATGGCCGCTTCTAATCCCCCTTCGTAGATCCCAGTGCCTGGTGAAATTTCCCGCGCGCCAGCTATGTCCTTGATTCCATGAATCATGGTGGCAGGTTCATCTTGGTCGTCAGTCCCTCCCACATAGATAGCGCACTCCTGACCAAATGCCAACATGAACTTGATGAGGTCCTTTTTTACAGCAGCAGCAGTTCGTTCCGGTGGCATTCCAGGATCCTGGAATTGTCCGTTCAACACTAGACGGGATAGATTCTCAGTCAATTTAAATGCCATGGGGCGATTCAAGACGAGCGCTTTGGCTGTTCCCAGCTCTTCGTCTCTCTCCACAATCAAACTTACTTCCTGCCATGTTTCCTGATTGTCGAGAAAGATTTGCAGCATTTCTGTGGATTCATCTGAGAGAATTGTTGAGTCGATCTGTCCACTGTCATCGGCTGTGCTCGCGATTTCTTGCATCTCATCTTCTACCAGAGACCGGGCTTTCTTATACCAAGTTGTGGCATCGTCCTCATCGACGACACTGCCGTATTTTTTCTTTAACTTCCGCCCTACAATCGAATGACGATGATTGCGATGTAGTTCAACCTCAATGGGCATTCGTACAACGAGACCTCCCACTTCCGGCTGTGGACATTGTAGTGTGTGCGTTGTGCGTGTGTATTTGTTAGTTGCAATGTTACCAATTTGAACAAGCCGAGCACGTTGCAGTTAGGAGACAACCAGAACAAACGTTTCAGTCTCTGTCAACCCCTTAAAGCACTTTTTTCAATCAAAACAATGCAGATCACGTGTTCACGTACCGTAGATGTTTCATGCGCCCACACTCCCGACTTGTATTCTTCTGCGAGATCCTTGTTCTGACTTGACAGAACTGCTTCGTTCTCTTTCGATACAGAAACGACAGAAGGATCTCTTCGCTCCTCCCCTTCTTCGTTCGATGCAGAGACGGACTGAGCTAGATTCCTTCGAAAGTCCCTCCAATCTCCCAGTGAATCAGGATCAATCATATAATCATCGTCGCCGTCGTCGTCCTCGCCATTATCAAAGCTTTCAAAATCTTCGTAAAATGAGGACGAAGAGGACATGTGCCGGCATGATGTAGATTGGGATGCTGCAAAAGAAGGCAGGCTGGACGGCCTCAGGGAAAGTGGGCATAGGAAGGCTTCGGCTTGCTCCAAATCCTGGCAGATGAAAAAGCATGCCAATAAAAGCACCCCGCCTGCCGCTGGTCGGCATGGTCTGGAAGGAATCATCGCTCTATAGGAACTACTTCTTTTGATGCTGCCTGTATGGAAGTGTATTGTACAGTACTTCGCTTTGTTGTCTACTACGGATGACAAAAGCATTCATTCCGAGACTGGAGCAGTAGTGCTGATTGCTGATAGTAGGAAAGAAAACAGGAGACAGCCACTGGCTAGGCTACGTGGACCGTCATGTCAATCCCAGACAATGAGTCACGGAGGGTCGAGGTTGCACTGACTACGAGATCTTTTACTGCAACAAGACAGGCGAGGCGGCAACTCAACCTTCACCCTGTTGGGATTTTTTCGTTATGGGAGCAGACATGGCCACGATGCTGCAACTAGACAAACTGCGGCAACCCGACAAGCCGTCCGGGAGATCCACCAGCTATATGAAACGAAGGATGAAGTACTTCCAGAGTTCCAATATATTCTAGACCAGCCTATAGAAACAGTGCTCCAGCTCAAGGCCAACCTTATGAGGTGTTGGATCAATACGTACAAGTCGATTTTGACAAAGAGGAG
>Ga0210025_1001570_pt1 | contig 24364 bp, 32 predicted proteins | sample CryGeyme20150102_FD_183989 | JGI IMG/M metagenome (GOLD analysis project Ga0210025, IMG submission 183989) | Groundwater microbial communities from Crystal Geyser aquifers in Utah, USA - Crystal Geyser metaG 2015-0102 (SPAdes) (version 2) | ecosystem: Environmental > Aquatic > Deep subsurface >... | reverse complement strand
GTAGTAACCCCTACCCTTAACCGCGTCACTAACATACGGATAAACCCGTGTAGGAGACACTGCCAATGATGGAAATACGATTGATGAGATCATTATTCTTCTGGATTTACTTCAACCACTACACTGTCGCCAAGTAACTCTTGGGCAACGGATTCAAGGGTGGTTACCAGCTCGTCTGTGATGAGAGAACCTTGGTCGCTTTCACCGTTCTTAGCCAATCTACTAAGTTTGATCACAATGTCTTCTTGAATAATTTTAGCCATACTCTTATAATCCTATGTTATGGAGTATTTAGCCTTTTATTTCGACCAAGTCGAAAATTTTGTTGACAAACGAAGGTGACATCAGTGTTATGAAAGTAATAATGGAAGGATCATTGAAATAGAAATACCCGTCAGAATAACGAGTTGGTCGCTGTAGTGATCGAATCATTGCCTTAGTCAGTTTAACCTCAGATTCAGGAAAAGTGGACAAATATTTAAACACTGCTTCTTTTTCTTCAATGCTAAATTTTGCGTGGGCCTTTGTTGTTGCCTTATGAAGGAACTTTGGAGTTCCTTTAACCAGCATAACACCTTTTTCTATAGTAGTCAACGGTTTCCATACAGTTTCTATTTTCACAGAGGTTAACTTGGATAAATTGTCAATGACTTCAATTAGGCCTGCTGCGGTTTCAGTATATATGTCAACAGTTTGCCCTTCTATTCTCACTTTGAATTTCTTATCTTCAGTGTAAACAAACTTCATTAAGTTATAAGTATCTGCTATTATTTCATCTGAGGGAATTCCATAGTTGTTAGTGTATCTAGCCCGATACAACTGTTTAACCCCTTCGACGAACTGACCATTGGTCCGCCTCTTGAATAACCATTTATACGAGCTCAACAAAATGCCCGTCACCGCTCTCACTTTAAAAGGATATTTGTCGTAAAATAGTTTAGTAGTAGGGAGGATTTTACCCTCACTTTCATATTTTTTAAACACGAATGACTCCATCTGCTCCAACTCCAGTATCGACACCTATCGCAAAAGTTTCAGGGACTACAATAAGCGTTGATACAGCGAAAGTGATCTTATCGTCTACGAGATCAGCAGTAATAACAGAGTTTGCAGGGATGTTTTCAAACAAGATCTTCTTACTTAGTGGCACTTTGATCAAACTGCTAATAGTCCGCGCCATTGGCCGAGCACCCATTTTAGAGTCGAACCCCTCTTTGGCCAACTTATCTACTACAGCATCCGTCAACTTGAGAGTAATCTTTTTGTCAAGTAGTAGCTCATCAACTTCAGCCATGAACTTGAACACAACTTTTCTAATGCTTTCTGGTGACAAGCTGGTAAACTTACAGATTCCGTCGAGTCGGTTTCTAAACTCTGGCTTGAAGAACTCTTTAATAGCCTTGTCATCCTCGTCAGATTTTTGTAAGTCACGACCAAACCCAATCGTATTACGCTCGTTGTCAGCAGCACCCAAGTTGGATGTTAAAATAACGATAGTGTTCCGCGCATCAGCCTTTTTGCCATTGCTTGAGGTAACTACTCCTTCATCCATCAACGACAACAGGATGTTAGTGACATCAGGGTGAGCTTTTTCAATCTCGTCGAACAAGATGATTGAGTTGGGGTGTTTTTCAAGCTCACTGATAAGGATGCCGCCACCCAAGTTACCATCCTCATACCCCACATATCCAGGAGGCGCACCGATGAGTTTTGCGATGCTATGCTTTTCTTGATACTCTGACATATCAAACTTGATAAGCTTCATGCTCAGGTTGCTTGCCAACAGTTTTGCCAGTTCCGTGTTATGATGAACAATACCATTTGCTGTCTGATATAAGTGAGTGTCAGAGTTGACACTAAGATCGTAGAATATAGTATCATCTGTTTCGGAAATAGAAGTAACATGAATAATTTCACCCGAGGCTTTAGTAATAGATTCGCCAATAGTTAAATCTTTAAGAAACACACATTTTTTGCCAATGGAAATAAGATGTTTTGCTGCGCCTCGAATTATGTCACCATTGCTGAAAGTTACTTGTAATCCAGTGTCGATCTTAGTAATAGCAGCCGGAACATCAATCCAGTTATTGTTCTCGTCTTGTATTTTCACGGGAGAATTGAGGAACTGCTCAGTGCCTGGATCAAATTTTATTTTCTCATATTGTTCAAAAATTTCAAATAGTTTGCCGATGGGCAAAGTAGTAGCAATCATGTGATACCTTTTAGTTGTAAAGTATTTATAATACAGTAATGTTATGAAAAAAACAAGTTTTTTGGTAAAAAGTATAAATAATATTATGGAGCAACAGGATATGGCAAAGACAATAGCAAAAAAATTAACCAGTAGCAAATATTATAAAATGGAATTCGGTAATCGTGAGTTAACCGCAGATGAGCATAAAGCATTACTACATTTTGACACAATTTATAAATTTAATTATGACAAAATCAAAACCATAATCAAATTTATTAAACAAGGGTATACTGATTGGGCAGAAAAATGGAAAATTGTTAAAACACTACACAGCAGTGACTTGGCAATGCAGGTGCTGCTATATGGAAACGAAGAAGGAAGTAAACGATATAAAGAAATCAATAAGAAAAAAACTGGTCATTTTGATCATTCTTACGAGGCGCAACAGCGTCGCGGAATGATTGCTGCTCAAAAATTAGCAGGTAGTGACATATACTCGATTCGATCATTTAAATTTTGGATAAAAAAAGGTATGACTGAAGATGAAGCAAAAGCAAGGGTGGCTGAAATACAAGCAACTAACACATTATCCCGATATGTTAAAACATATGGATTAGAACTCGGAACAGAAAAATTTAACAGTCGTAAAATAGCTTGGGCGGCAGCAATGGCTGAGCCAATAATCGGAAGAAAACGTAGTTTGGGATTATGGAGATACATTGAACGGTATGGTGAAGATGAAGGTAAGCTTCGATATATGGTCATGCGTGAAAAACGAAATAGAACTTCAAGGATTGGTAAAGCTAGCAATGAATCTGTCATTGTATTCCAAGATATTATATCTCTATTAGAGGTGAATAACATTCAATATTATATGGGGGTTAAGGGAAACAAAGAATGGTTCATCTATGATGATAAGTTACTTAAACCTTTCTTTTACGACTTAACCATACCATCATTATCAATTATAGCCGAATATCACGGTGAAGCATTTCATCCGAATCCAAAAAATACAGAGACTTGGCATTTGTGGAGAGCTCTATACTCTAAAAAAACAGCTGACGAAGTTTTCGCGGTTGATCAATATAAAAAGATTCTCGCAGAAACCGCCGGTTGGAAATTCTATGAGATTTACTCTTCAGATTCTGAGAATTCTGCCCGAATATTGTTAGAACAGGTAAAGTCAGCAATAAGAGATTATTCGTCTGGCAGTTTTTCTCGGAATGAAATGATCGCTAAATAATACCTTGCTCTTTGGCAAAAATAAACATATCATTGCTCATTTGAATTGTGACCTCTTGGTCATACGAAAGGCATTTGCCAGTTCCGCTAGGCCCACTAAACAAGAAGCAACCCATTGGCCGATTTACTGATTTTAGCCCTGCTCTTGCAACATAAATCTTTTCCAACACCTCGTCAACTGCTTTATCCTGCCCAAACAAGTGGGTCTTGATATTACCATCCAATGCAGATAGAGATGATGAAGTTTGCTCTGCCCCGATCTGATCTGACGGGATTTTGGTAAACTTACTCAAAGTGTCAATAATATGGTCGCGAGTAATAGTGTATGCATTACCTAAGATTTTCTGTTTTGCGCAGGCAGTGTCAATCAAGTCAATTGCCTTGTCTGGTAACCGCTTGTCAGATTGATACCTTACGCTCAACATAACTGCTGCCTCGATTGCAGAGTCATCAATCTTACCCTTATGGAACTTTTCAAAGTGTGGTTTCAAACCAGTCAAGATTTGGATCGCTACTTCGGGTGTAGGCTCATTGACTGTCATCCGGTAGAAACGGCGCATAAGAGCACGGTCTTTTTCAAACGATGTTGAATACTCTTCCCAAGTAGTTGATGCAATAACTTTAATATTGCCCTTGGTCAACGCAGGTTTGATCATGTTGGCAAAATCTACTGCTGATCCACTGGACCCACCCCCAGCACCACGCATCTGGTGTGCTTCATCAATAAATAAAATAGTATTGCCTTTAAGGGTCAATGCTTCAATGACATTTTTAAGTTTTTCTTCAAACTCGCCGCGGTATTTACTACCAGCAAGCAATGATCCAATCTCTAAACTGTAAACAGTAAAGTCTTTAAGATACTCTGGCACATGCCCATTGACAATTTGCAGTGCCAGCCCCTCGGCCAAAGCCGTTTTTCCGGTGCCTGGGTCACCAACAAGCAAAACATTGCTTTTGTTACGCTTGGCCAAAACTTCTGATATTTCAATGAGATCAGCCTCGCGACCAATGACTGGGTCAATTTTACCTGCGCTTGCTTTTTCGTTTAGGTTAGTGCAATATTCATCTAAAGTTTCATCAGCTTTATGCGACCTTGCGGCTTTGCTGCCTTTTGCCTCATTATAGTTTTTTACATAATATTCGGCAAGTTGCTGACGATCCATACCATATTTGGTAAAGACATAATATGCGAAACTATTTGATTCGCTAGTAATACTTAGGAAGATGTCAACAATTTGCATCTGCGCCCTACCACTGAAAATAACTTGGGTAAAGGCACGGTTAAATACACGCTCAAGAGCATGGGTTCTGCGAGGAGAATCATACCCTGGATCTTTGCTTACTAAGTAAGTTTGAGAATCGAGGTAAGTGACCAACTCTATTTTAACCGCATCTGTGTTGACACCAAAAGTTGAAACTAGCTTGTTGAATTGCTCATACTCAATTAATGCCAAACTCAGGTGCTCTAGCGTAACATACTCGTGCGATCTTTCTTTTGCAATTCCGGTTGCAGAAGAAACGATAATATCAATTTCTGGGCTTGAGTTAATCATAATATCCTTTTGTATAAAATAGTTATCGTGTCACTAGCAGGTCACGAATTGTTTTAAGTTGATCGTCAGTTAAGTTTGTAGGAACTTCGATTTTAAGCATTACGATTAGCTTACCACGACCTGGCATATTAGTGTGGTAGAGTCCTTGATCTTTGATTCCAAACCTTGTTCCAAACTGTGTTCCTGGAGGAATAGTTAACGAAAATACTTTACCATCCAATCCTGTGATTTCTTTCTCACACCCTATGATAGCTTCTAGCGCGTCAATAGTCAACTGTGTAATCAGTGTCATTCCATCAAAGTCAAAGTCTGGGTGTGGCTTTACATGAAACTGAACATGCAAGTCCCCCCTTGGAAGTTCTTTGATAGCCTTGCCGCCCAGTTCTGGGTATTTGATAACAGCACCATGAAAAACACCGCGCGGGATTTTTAGCTCAATCTGTTCTCCAGGTAGCCCAGGAATTCTGAGGTCAAGCATTTTGACTTGTTCAGACAGCGTGTCTACTAAATCAATCTGGTAATTAATCCTTACATCTTGATTTTTTTGTTGCCGCGGTGGGGGTCTCCGAGCAAATGGGTTGAATGGATTTCCACCAAAATCACCGTCTCCCCCACCGTTCTGCATAAATGAGCGTAGCATTTCTTCAATGTCACCTGGCATCCCTCCTCGACCACCCATGTTGCCAGTATGGAAGGAGAAGTGCTGTGGCCGCCCGCCTCCTGCAAGTTCCTCGTCATACTGCGCTCTTTTTTGCGGCTCGCTCAAGATAGCGTATGCAGCTTGTATTTCTTGAAACTTTTTGGTGTCCCCACCCTCTTTGTCAGGATGGTGGGCACTGGCAAGTTTACGATAGGCTTTTTTGATCTCGTCTGCCGTGGCGGTGTTACTCACACCCAAAATTTCATAATGATTCATGCGTATATTCTACACTACCGGACCAGTAAAGTCAAATAATTTGATTATCTTTCTGGATCTGTTTCTGGATCGGTTATTTGCCTTGGTGACTTTGTATATCTTTGTTGCGGCTGCCTGCCTGCGTATTGACCTTGATATGGCTCTTGATATGGACCTTGATATGGACCTTGATATGGACCTTGGTCCTGGTAAGGATCTTGGTACGATCTCAGAGGAATATTACTCAATGATACTCTTTCTTGTGATTTTGCGTAGCTGGTAACACCAACGATAGCACCCATAGCAAGGTGATATAGCCCACCACCTTGCAAACTAAGTGGAATCCACGCTATGTAAGGTGTTTTGGTGTAGTATGAGTAAAGGCCCAAAAATATAGGAGCTAAAATAAAATCAAAAAGACACACAGCCATATATTGCCACGCCATTGCTGGCCTCCAATGTGACTGCATCCATGTTTGATTATACTGATCTTTAGTTTTGCTCATTTTGGTATTTAGCCAAAAGTGTCAGATTCACGGGTTGTTAGCTTTTTGTGCCTTGATCCAGCTTTGAAGAGATAAAATCTGCTCTTTATACTGGTTACTAATCTTGTAGTTTTCAGTGATCGTCTTTAAAACTTCTGACAGTTTAACATCTGACGCTGAACTATCAGTAACTGTGACCCCCGTTAAACTTTCGGCTGGTCTCAATGTTTTTAACGGTTCTGGCGCAACCATCAACTCTGCTGGTGCGTCTGGGAAAGAGTATTTAGCTGATGGAGCAGTGCTGCATCCTGCCAACGATAAAAGTAGTGCTGCTAATAGTATAGAGGGGACTCTCATTTTTTTTCTCCTGTGTCTGGAACCGTATTAGTTACGGCTGCATCATGAAGTAAAATGAAGTTTTTCGGGATGACACATTTTGCATCAGACTCAACTGTTATAAAACGGTCAACATATTGAGTTATGGTGTCACCTTTAACTTTTACTGTTTTGACGCGGTCAACATACTTAATAACTTCAACAGTGGTAATCATTGCCGCTTTTTCATTTAACGCTTTTATTTGCGCTGCTACTAAAATCTTTTCAGCATCCCATTTCTCTTGCACATTTTGCTGCCCGTTGTTGTAAACAAAATACAATCCAGCAGCAATAGCTAATGCAGCAATGAGGTATTTAAAAGCTGGTGATTTAAGAAAAGTCATAATAGGTAACCTAAACATTGGATAATCCCTCTGTTGTTTCAAAAACAGTTATAGCAGTGGTGAAGAGTTTGATCCGTTCATCTAATCCAATATATCCGCCATTTATTTTTTTGGTCATGGTCTTGATGTCGCCAATGTCAGCAAGTGAATTTAGATTACGAGAGTTCCAAAACCAGCAAGCTGATTTAACGGCTGCATCGCGGTCAGTTTCTAATATTTCTGGGGTGTCAAGCAACCTTAAATCGCCATACATTTCTAAACTGCATGCACTATAGTTATCCTTGCCAGTCAACTGAATGAGCCCACGACCTTTATATTTCCATCCATCACCACTTGCTTCGCCGCCATTTCCCATACGATCAGCGTAAACTTTGTTTGCTATAGCAGATTGCTGGTGGGCATAAGTCCATGCGTTACTTCGATTGAATCGTGTTGGCCAAACTTTTATCAATGATTCGGCTCTGTAGTTGAGATTTTCTCTAAGTCTAGTATATCCTGCTGATTCATGAGCAGTTTGCGCCATAAATGCTGCAACCCGTCTCTTGGTGTTGATGTTGTAGTTCCCGAGATTATCTCTCAAAGCAACGTACCATTCTTCCACATCTTGAGTGTGAGGAAGTATTTGCTGAACTTCTTCGAGAGTGAAGTCAAAATCAAAACCGTATTCGTTCATTATTTTATCCCTGCTGCGCGTTGCATGTTTAAAATCTGCATGTCCACTATTTTTGCTGCTGGAACACGAACTCCAGCCATTGCTCTGTACTGATTAAGTAGTGTTGACTCTTTTATAGCGTCTACGGCACTTGCTTCTACCTTAGTATTATACGATTCAGGAGTTAGCAGCATAGTTTTAACGAGATTTTCCTCTGTTAACGGAATGCCAGTACTATGTTTGTAATAAGTAAACTGCCAATCTTTGACTTCTTGATCAGTTAAGTTAACTAGATCAGTAATCATCGACATAATATGAGATGGAGCGGATTTTGTACGTTCGAACTCAGCAAATACCATATAGTTGCCATCTTCAGTTTCACCACTGCTCACATCAGCATCTAAAATCCAATCGTAACTTTTTTCAATAAAGCTAACGATGTCGTCTGCTGGAGACTTGCCCATCACAGTAAATCCAACTACGATAATATCCTTATCTTCACCCATTTTGCTGCGGAACTCATCTATTGACAAGATTGGCTGAACTAATCTTGTCAAATCACCCATTTCAACACCTTCACTTAGCTGGTTCATATTACATGCCTCCCATACCAGGTTGCTGTTGTTGTGGCATTCCACCTGGCGCCATACCTTGTTGCTGCTGTGGTGCTCCAGCGTCTGGCGAAAACTGATCCTCAACTTTATTTTCTTCTTCGTCAACTCCCTCATCATATGACTGCTCTAAATCAGCGGCATCTAAAATCTCGTTTTCTAACTCAACAGTTCCTCTGCCAATGTCAGATATGAGAGATTTTGGCATGGTGATGGTAAGAACCCAAATAGGAACTTTTTTGGTCTTTGCCATCTTAGTTCCCGGCCTAAAGTCAGCAGGAGATTTTGGCTTGACTGGATACTCTAGCTCATCTTTCTTATACAACACTTCACAGTTATAGTTTAAAAGTTGCTGACCACCGCGTGGATCGGGCATTTGTTTGTACGGCCACATAAAAGTGCATGAAACAAAGTATTTCTCATACTCTGGACCAGCAATCAACTCGCCCTTCTTCCAGTTGGCGAAAGCATATACATCAAGTTCATCCAACACTCGTTCAAAGTCTAAAAGTGTCGCCAATGAACTTTCTGACATATAAATGTCTTTAACATTGTTTAACGCTGCCTGCAAAGTTTGTGCCATAGATTATCTCGTATTTACTATTATTTATCTTTTTGCGCGAGGGTGAACATTCTTAGTGTATGGTGGCAAGACTTTTATTTAACCTTTTTTTCAGGTTTTATATATGTTAGTTTTGCTTTTTTGATTTGCCGGTAAATATTTTTGTAGGTAGATGATCCCATACTTCCTACAAATTTTAGGAGATAACATTTTGGCAAAACGTAAGTATGCGCAACATGCAAGAGAAATGGAAGTTTCACAACCAGTAAAATCACGCAAATCAGCTGCTATTAAAGGGGGATCACGTAGAGCACACATTGCGGAAACAAGTGAAAAAATCGATAACATTTTTAATTTTAAGTCTTATGTAGCTCAACGTAAAACAGTTGCGATGATTCCAAAGAGTGTAGCTCAAGAGGAATACATTGAGCTATTGCAAGATGAGGATAAGCTAATAGTTTTTGCAACCGGCCCAGCCGGAACTGGAAAAACTATGCTAGCAGTGTTAGCAGCCATTAAGGCATACAAAGAAGGAGTTATACAAAAAATAATTGTTACCCGCCCTGCCGTTGAAGTTGAAAACGAGAAAATCGGGTTCCTGCCAGGTGATCTTAATGAAAAAATGGCACCGTGGACAAGGCCTATATTTGACGTTATGAAGGAATATTACTCTGTAGCTGAATTGACACAGATGCTAGCAGAAGAGATTATTGAAATATCGCCGCTAGCGTTTATGCGCGGTAGATCTTTTAAGAATGCGTTCATCATTGCTGATGAAATGCAAAATGCTACCCCAAGCCAGCTAAAAATGTTATTAACCCGCATTGGAGAAAACTGCAAACTAGTGGTAACTGGTGACATCAGGCAGACTGACAGAGTCGAGGGAGATAACGGACTCATTGATTTCAAGCATCGTTCTGCAAACTTTGCTGGGCATGATTTTATTTGTGGTGTTGAGTTTTCTGGAAAGGACATTCAACGTCACGCTGCTGTAGAGGAGGTATTACGTATATATGGTGATATTTGAAAGATACTAGCTAAAGTGACCCGTTGTAGACGAAACAACATACTACGAAACACTATAACGGGGTACGGCGAGGCATTATTTAACAACAATATATTGTTCCACTGACCAGGTTTTGGTTTACGCCCGCTTCCACTAAGGCAGTTATGCAAAAAATAACGCTTCCGTGTCAACTGCTACACGACTAAAGATCGTGTAGCTTGCCCACTCCTATGACCAACTGACAAGCATATGTCAGGTCTCTCGATTTTACTAGTCATTTTCTGTAGGGCCAATGGAGTTTTTAATTCCAAATCGCCTGTTGCTTGCGACTTCATTGCTTCCCCGTAGCAGTCAAGTTGACCAATACGAAGGATATTCTTTTCTTTGTTTTTGTATCTAACTTGCTGTTCGTTCAAATAATGGTTAAAGATCACTCGTTTACATCCAAAGGTTTTACTCAGAAGGACTTGTTGGTCTTCCGTTGGGTAAATCCGGTATTTGTATGCGAGTAGTTGTTTCATGCTATTATTTATGCCAATATTATATATTTAAGAAAACCATCAAATGGGAGAAACATATATTTTGGTCATCTGGTTACTTTGTTTGTTCTACAGGAGATGCATAAACTGAAACAATAGCTAAATACATAGCTGAACAAGGATGATTTGTTCGCTTACATCCACTGGACTGAAGATCCAGTGGTTTTACGCTCGGGGATAAATACTTAACGGGAGCGTTATTCACGATATGGCAAGGCTAACTTTTCAAGAATTCAAGTATTCTGCAATTCACTCAGACACTATGCCTGTCAGAATAGCATTGATGATTGGCTCTTTGTTGTGGATAGTGTGGGCAATTCTCGCGTCAAACCAATTCCCAATATTTACGGGAGTATCGCATGATAGTATAAATGACAGAATTACTATACAATGCGGCATATTGTTTGCCACCCACGTGGTTTTGACGTGGTTCGGAGTCTTCTACAATGCCAGCAATCGTTATATTGTTGCCATTGGATCTGGCGTTGGGGTCATTGCATGGTCAAGCAGTGCCCTTATAATAACATTGACACGATTGCAGGAGCAAGCTCTGCCAATGGGTGGATCTCACTTTATCACAGCATTTATGGCATGCTGGCTGTTCTACCGTGACTTAACAGTTTTTTGCCAGCAATGCGGTAAGCAGTAAATGTGTTATGTCTGCGCATATATGGTTTCTACTGCCATCGATAAATAATAGTATAGTACGACATTTGATCACATGACTTTAGACGCAGAAATAACTAACAACTTGACAAACTGGGCCTTGGGTATTCCCTCGATTGGTGTGGTCATTGCCTACATTGTGTCGATTATACGTCGCAGAATTTCTGCTGATAACAAGGAAGTTAAAGAAAACGCATCGTATCATGACATGCTTGCCACATATCGCCTTGAGCGTGATGAGTTGAGAGCAGAACGCGATAAACTTGTTTCAAGAATGAATGTTATCGAGATTGAACGTAACGATGCGATAAGTAAAGTAGGAAAACTTACCGCAGAAGTTGAGTTTTTGTCAACTCAAGTTGGAGAGTTAAAGGTTCTGGTTGAACGATTAGGCACCAGTTTAGAAACATCACGATCAGAGCTTCACACTGTAACTATTGAAAATGCAAAGTTATCTGCCAGAGTAGATTATTTGTCTGGAATAGTAACCACTCCGACTAATAAGTAAAAATATTATGTCTAATAGAGTTAACACGGATGAGACCCATATTACCGATATTGAGCAAGCGAATACTCTTTTTCAAAATATTAAAGAGTCAACAGACCGTATTAATAAGATTGTGACCCAAGATTCATCGACGAATGGAGTTCGCGTTGGTAGATATTCAAATGATGATCGGAGATCTAAACCCAGCACTGCAGAAAATTCTGTGTTTTATGCAGTGCTGTTTATTACAGTAGTATCTCTTATTTTTTCAATATTTCAGCAAATAGAGATCATTGGAATTCACGACGATGTAAAAAAGTTATCCAATGCAGTATCTACCATTTCAGAGCAACAGTCTCTTGCTATTCCACAACCTTCACAAAGTTCAGTGAAGTGACGATAGCGTTATTGTGCCAACGGTCAGCACCACCGGCTTTAACCTTGCCACGAATTTTGCCACTAGCAGCCAGATTTTCATGCTTGGTCAAAAAGCTAACTAGATTACCGTGCCCGTCATGCCCATACGCTGAATAGCAGTCCATACGTTGGATATACCGCTTTTCCAGCAACACAAAATCTAAACTAATCTTGTCGCTCACCTTTCCCAGCACTTGACTAGTGAATGTGTTTTCGTTCGTTTTTTCTTTAACCTCGTCACGTTTCAAAGCAGTGTAATATGTGTTGGGAGCATACAGCAAAATTCCAATGGAGCTACGTCCTGACACTTCATCCTCAATTGCATTACACAGGGCTTTGAAAAACGAGGTAACTACAGTTCCGCTCAACACAGACATAAGTAAGGAATTTTTCAAATATGTAATGCAAGCTTCTGCCTCTACCCTCATTTCCGAGGGGATAGTTTCAACATTTTCAAGAATACGGTTAATGTGATCACGATTAGATACCACTGGGCTAACTGCATCAGTGAGGGCAGTAGCTGGAGTGCCAGGATAACTGTATTTTTCAATTTTGTTGCCATTTTGTTTAAACGCTATGATTGCGGCTGCAACGACATCAACAGTCATGTATTGACCAGGAAGCAGTGTACTCATTTTCGTATCCGTATTTAAGCAAGTTCCACGTAAAAGTGCGACTGACGAGCAACACTTGCACCGCCAATAAATGCAGCCCAATGATCACCATAATCAATGACATTGGCAACAATGCCATTTTCAAGTAGCTTAGTAAGCACGAAATTTTTCAATTTGTCAGCGTTCATGCCGCCGCGGTAAAAATAACCCTTACGCACCATAATATGGCCGTTCTTGAGCTTAGACACTTGATCTACTGTGAACTCCAGTGCTTCTTTAACTTGCTTTATTGCAGTGGCCATTATAAACTCCTGGTTTGTTTCTGCGTAAGTGTATATTATACAGCCAAAAGGCTTGCCAGTCAAGCCTTTGGAATGCGGTAAACGAACCCTTGTTTTGTTTTCAGCTTGATAACGCCTTCGTTATCGTAATCTTTTTCAAGCAGGGCAAGATTTTTACGGTCGCTTACCTGCGGCTCATCAACTTTTACTGCAATAAAATCTTTTCTAAAGTTAATGTAGACTGCTTTGCAGTGGTATACCATTTCCAAGCCCAATTTCATGCGTTCTGCGCGGATAATTTCACGGGAAGTAAAGTGTGATTTCCCTGCTTCATTGCGAACGCGAGCATCTCGCATCGCGGCCCAAGCAAACATTCCAGCGGATTTTGTGTCGGAATCTAGGGATTTCATCATTTTTAACTCCAAGTTTTGCTGCTATGTGAATATTGTAGCAAATATCAGGGTAAGTGTCAACAAAAATCTGCAATGTTTTTGACTATTTTCTGTTGTTTTTCACGTAGTTTGTGAGCGAATCTAAGCGAAAATTGACGTGATTTAGCTTGGATTTGAGCTGATTTATCAACTCTCCTTGTTGCTGTACTATGTGCTGTAACTGTTCAACACCCATAGTTACATCCTTGATAACTTTGACTTGCCCTAACAATGTTGGGGGTGGCGGAAGTGAAGGGTCTCTTACCCTCTTCTTCTTAACCGCATACATTTTTTGGAACATGCTACTCATCAAGTATTTAGCACTAAATTTAAATTACCATAAATAGTCATATAACTTTAATATAATTTATATGGTAAACTTAAAAAATTTGCAGATGATCTTAAAATAACTAGAATGACTTTGTGGAACTGGGAATGTATGCCGGTAAATTCCACAAAAATTGGTTATATGAATTATATAGACCAAGAAACTTACAACAAATTTTAATCATAAAAGAATTAAACGATAAATAAACTATGTAATCCAATATAAATTATGACGCAGTTAGTTTTAAAAGCATTCAAATATAGAATCTATCCCACTAAAGAACAATCTAGTTTTCTAGACCGTAATTTTGGTGCAGTTAGATTCATATGGAATCAATTTGTTGCTTCTTTTAACCACAACTTTGTTGGCCCGTGTATGCCACAAAAAGAAAAGTTCATTAAAGATCTTCCGGGTAAAGAATTTTTATCAGAAGTAATTAGTTATGGGCTTCAACAAAAAAGAATGGACTGGATTGAATTTAAGAAACAATTTTTCTCTAAAAAGAGGGCAGTTAAACTGGGTAGACCCAAATTCAAGAAAAGAGGAGTTTCTAATGATTCATTTAGAATTCCTGGTCAGTGTTTAAAATTTAATGAATGTGTCAATTTTGAGACTTCAAGAATCAAATTACCTAAAATGTCTCCTATCAAACTGGTAATTGATAGACCATTTTCTGGAGCCTTAAGATCAGTAACTGTTTCTAAAAACAAAACCAACCAATATTTTGTTTCAATTTTAGTTGAAGAACCACTAGAGTTGAAACAAAATACCGGTAGGAGTATCGGTATTGACTTGGGACTAAAAGATTTAGCTATCATGAGTAATGGCATGAAAATCAGTAATCCCAGATGGTTTCGTAAAACCCAAGCGAAACTAAAAATAACTCAAAGAGCATTTAGTCGTAAGGCAAAAGGATCAAATCGCAGAGAAAAAGCAAGACTTAAAGTAGCTAAACTTTATCAACAAGTAACTAACCAAAGAAAGTTCATCTATCATAACTTATCCAGTTGGCTAGTAAATAACCACGATGCTATAGTTATGGAAAGTCTAAAAGTAAAGAACATGATCAAAAATAGAAAACTAGCCAAATCTATTCAAGATGCTTCGTGGTCTACTTTAGTTGAAATGATAGAATACAAATCCAGATGGTATGGCAAAACATTTCACCAGATAGATACTTTTTACCCTTCCTCTAAAACTTGCTCCTGCTGTGGTCATAAACTAGAATCTTTAGATTTATCTGTCAGAGAATGGGAATGCCCAAGCTGTGGAACTAAGCACGACAGAGACTTAAATGCAGCAGTAAACATTTTGAGTAAAGGTCTAGATGATCTTTACTCCCTTACATCGGAAGAATTATCCGATTACAGACGTAGAGAGTCATTAAATCCTAAGGTAGAAATACCAAAGGTAGATTCGTTGAAATGTCTAGTCAGTTTTATAGATTTTCATAAAACGACATAATTATTTAAAATCACTCTTGAGTTCATCTGATCTCGCGGTTTTAACCCACGCACGACAATAACGCTTTCATCCCACGCGAGATTGGCAGGGTCCTTCATATACCCTTTAACATGAGTCATTTTGGGGTTTTTGGGTTTTGCGGAATAGTTAGCGACAAGATAGATTTGTTTTTTGTTGTTCATATGGTTATATGTTTCTATGTTTTTAAGCGATTTGTGAGAGCTCAACTAGTGTAGCTGAAAGATTCACTTCAAAGTCTGCCACTAACGCATGGTTCACCAGCCCCTGCCGTAAAATCAATATTGCGGCATCTTGCCCTTCTGGCGTGTCACTCCACATGTCTAGATTGTCGTAGCACCAGCGGAAAAACTCATCAACTTCTTCTTGCCTAATGTTGCTGCAGATTAGTGTTCGTGCCTCACGCACTTTACCCTCTTTAAATAACGCAACTGCATCCAGTTTGAAGTCCGATGATCCCTTACCTGATGACAGCGGGGCAGTCAATGCCCCTGACGACGAGTTCATCTGCAGTAAGTTCAAGCATTTACGCAAGTCAGGATAAGTGGATTTCACATAACTGTCTAGAGTGTCAATGTCAAACTCAATATTTTCTGTCACTAGCACAGTAGCTACACGAGCAGTAAACTCTGTATGATCAATCTTGTCAATATGAAATCCTTGACATCTGCTGTGTAGCGCAGGGATGATTTTGTTTGGATAGTTACAAGTTAGGATGAATCGTGAAGTGTCAGCATATTTCTCCATCAAACCACGCAATACTGCCTGACCGTTTACAGTAAGATAGTCGGCCTCGTCAAGTAGCACGACCTTAAAAGTTCCAAAAGGCAAAGTGCTGACAAAACCTTCTACTGTGTTTTTAATGTAGTCAACACCGTTGTCCCGTGATGCGTTGATTTCTTTGACATCAAATGGATCAACTCCAATCTGGTTAATCAGAATTTTAGCCAGCGTTGTTTTGCCAATACCCGCACTACCTGAAAATAACAGATGTGGAATAGTCTTTTTCTCAATCCAAGAGTTGATCTGCTCACGCTGGGCGTCGTCAGCAAACACATACCCATCAACCGTATCTGGCCTGTATTTTTCTACCCATAGTTTATTCATATGCTACACCTCTAGTTAAATAGTTCTCAACAAGTATAGCATATGTTAGTGGCAAGATGCTAGACAAATGGCTATTACAGTGGGCGGCCCATTGTGTCGTCAGAAACTGGCTCGTCTGACACCATCAAAATGTCAGCGTTATCAACACGGCGGATTTCATGCTCTCCGGCACTATCCTCGATTTTAATGCCACGAGTCCATCTACCGTGTGCTACGCAGATATACTCGCCAACTTTGACATCAACCTGATCTGGGCCTACAGCAAAGACTCTACCCCATCGTGGGCGGATACCTTGAACTTTTCCGTTGTCACTTGGAATATAAATCCCTGCCTTAGTAAATCTCTCGTTGAATGCCATATCTTCAACCAGCACATGATCTTTTATTGGTTTGAGCGTAGTGATTTTAATAGGTGCCAAGGCACTAGGTAATGCTGCTGTCAAGTTATTTTCTCCTGGTTTAAAATCTTTGAACACCGTTTGCCTTATTGGGCGGAAGTTTTGCGGTTTGTGTCACCACCTTACTTGGAGCAACAGAGTTAGCTAAGTTGCCGCGAATCTTGGTTGCTGCGAACTCTTCAGCACCAGGCGCACCGTATTTTGGAGTCATATCAGCAAAAGTAGTTGGGGCAGGCTCTACTGCAGGAGCAGGCACTACTTCAGGCACCACCTCATCAGCTACCACTGGTGGTGTTTGACGCGGAGCAACTGGGGATTCAACATTGATAATCTTTGGGGGCAGCATTTTTACTGCCTCTGCTGGTGGCAATGGTGTTGGAACCACTACTACTGGCTCAGTAAAATCTTCTTCATCTAACCCAGAATTTTCACTTATAATGATAGCTTCATCAACTTTTGCTGGCATTACTGGCACTTGCTGAACTGTCGGCAATGGATTTACAATCGGTGCCGGTGCTTTACCAAGATTTTGCATTTCTTCAGCAGTCATTTCTTGAGCAACCGGAGTATTCAGTGAGTAATACTCTTTCATAAGTTGGTCACGAGTTTTGACAATTTTACCACCCGCTCCAAGCTGGTCGCCCCTAGCGTTGACTTTCATATTTCCAACTGCAATAACTGTCTCATTTTTAAGTCTGATGGCATCAATATCTATCTTTTTGCCCATTGCTGACTGGTATGCATTTCCCATAATATCTCCTACTTGTATTATCTTATATTTAGCCGTGCAAGATGCCTGCTACTTTAAAAAATCTGTTATGTCAAGGTCATAGTATAGTGAGTTGATCTTGTGGATTCCGATCAAATATAAGCAATAAGATGCTGTTGAACTACCGCGACCCACCCCCCATACTACATTGTGTTTCCTAAAAGTATCAACTAAATATTTCATAAACTGAAGAACCACTAACATATCACGATCTTGGAACATCAGCAACTCTTGCCCAACTCGTTGTATCTCATCTTCAGTTTTACATTGATCAAGCAGCCATTTTGCTATGTCTAAATCCTTGTATTCTTGGGGCATGAACCAAGAATCTTGATTATGCTTGTCAAAATCTGCTATTTTTTCTTCAATAGTTTGGCATTCTGATTGAAACTGGTGGTATTTTTCTAATAGAGCATGCTCATAATAAAGCTGTTTGACACTTTGGTTAAACGTTTCTGGATCATCTACTTGAACATCTGCCAGATTTACCCTAGGATTAGTGTAAATGATATCGCATAAATCGTCTGCGGTGTTATGCAATACCCCAAAAGCGTCTATTTGCATTACTTTATATCAATAATGTTTTTAAACTCTGCTGATTTCTCAGCCATTTCAGCCATCATTTTTTCTTGCCGCAATCTGATCTCATACTGGTAGTCTTGAATCAGTATGTTTAGCTGGCCAACCGCATCTCTCATACCCATACGATATGCCATTGAAAGTTTTTTGGTAAGGTCAGCATGCTTTTTACTCAACTCGTCTGCTGTCAACACAGACAAATCACCTGCTAAAGGATGGACTGACATTTAAATATCTCCTGCGGCACGATTCTCTGCTCGTTCTGCTGAAAAGACACCGCCCGGGTATCTAGATTGAAGTTTTGTGACATTGTCAGCAATAACTTGGTTGGGGTCTACTCCAATAGCACGGCAAGCATTTGTCCAGTACCAGATTTGGTCTCCCAACTCTTTGGCCAAGTGAGTGCGAATTTCGTCTGTAAGCGGCTTACGATGGAACACTAGCTTTTTTACAATCTCACTGAACTCGCCCGCCTCACCGCCCATCCCCATTGCTGCCGTCATCAACAGCGCGACATTGATGTCTAGATTGTCCATTTGAAGGTCTTGAATACTGCGAACGAATGATCCTGTATTGTTGGACTCCTCGCTTGTAATAGCGTCTACGAACTGGGTGTATTTGATTAAATCAATCTGTGTCAAAATAAATCTCCTGAATAGTGTGCTGTATGATAGCAGACTCAGTCAGGAGATGTCAACTGTTTTGGCTGATTACACTGGGCCAAATAATGGGTGGTATATCACAGTCACACCCGCGTCAAACGAGCTAAATTCCATCATATAGCTGTATTCTGTCACTGTAGGTGTCGCTGCAGGAACTGTGATAGCAGGAGCCACATTCATAGTGATTGCTGTTGGCAGGGTGATTGTGATTCCAGCCGCCGCGTTAACTAATACTCGTATTACTCTGTATCTGTTGGCGTCAGGCCAAGTTGCGCCCAGGGTCATTGTAAGATTGGCCGCAGCATTGATTACGAAAAAATCAGCAAATGATGGGTCAATAGTAACTGCACCTGCGTTAACTGTTGGAAAGTTAACATGCTGGGTAAACCCTTGCGTGGCAGCATTTTGAATCAATGACCCATTGAAGTCATTTAATACTGGGCTTCCTCCATTTAACGGAGCAAGGAGCAATGCTTTCGTTTGTAAGTCAGATATCTCATCTTTTGCCTTGATAAAGTTAGTTTTAATATTAGTAAAGTTATCTCTAAATCCTTGACTATCGTTATCCTGCCCAGCGATTGGGTAGTTTCCATTTATGTTTAGTGGGTTAATACTGCTTGCCATGGTGTCTTTTTCCTTGTGTATAATGATTAGTTAAATGTTGCGTTATTGTTTCCTGAGCATACCCATCGTCCGTTGACAAACTGCACAGTAACACCATCGCCTAAGTTACTTAAAATAATGTTGCCAACAGTTCCACCTGTTACCCACCCAGCATTTGATACTGTAACAGTTATTGGTGAGATATTTCCAGCACCAGCTGAGATTGCGTTAGCAGTAATATCAGCGACGCATAAAACTTTTTCTTGCCCATCAGTTCCAGCCATCAAGGTAACGTTAATTGGGTCAATATCAATAGTAAAATACGTGGTACGTGTAAGAAGTGAAACATCACCCGAGGTATATTGATCTACACTTAGCGTCGCTGAACTTGCCACCAGCCCTTGCAATGCCTCAATATCGTCTTTGGCGTGTTGAAAATTCTCACGAATACGAGTAAAGTTATCTCTAAACCCTTGCGTGGAATTATTCTGCCCAGATTTTGGGTAAGTGTTATCTATACTGTTAATGGTTGTGGTTGTGATGCTACTGGTCATAGTGTCTCGTATTACTCTCGTATATAGTATTTATGCGAGCAATAATTGCTCATATTTATTTTTCTGAGGAAACATAACATACTGATCATCGGTTCCTGGAGGGGCTATAACATCTCGATAGTTATGGAACTTAGTTGCTCCAGAATCAAAACGTGTTGAGTTTGACTCTATTGATGGTTCGGATGCCAATATTGTATACTCTGGTACAGTATGCCCTGGTTTGATGGTTATATCATAATACATCTTAGAAAACCCATAGCGTCCACCATCAGCAACTTGAACATACTCATTTGGTAATACACTGTCGTACAATTCACCAGTTTCAACGTTAACCCTAAACTGAGGGATCAGCATAACTACATTCTGATCAGTTATTTCTACTTTCCAAATTCCTGCTCGTTTATTGATTACTCCAGAAAGTATCTTTTCAAAATATCCAGGAACAATACCCGATGCATCATATAACAGCTCTTCATATAATACTCCATTCTCGTCATATAGAGCTAAACTAAAATTCCATCCATCGTTTAACGAGCTATACCCATTGGATCTACTTGAAGTGTCAATTCCTATTTTATCAAAATTGTTTTGATCGTAGGTATCGTATAAATCATAAAATGGATTTACTGTAAAATGCTCTTGCTTGGCAAAAATTAAAGTTTGCCCTGATTTTATTTTTGCTCCATGCCCAAGATCTAATCCACCGTTCATTTCAATGTATTCTAAGGTGCGTCCATTAACCTCATCAAACGGGATAGTTAACGCATAATCTACAGCACCAGCATATCGGTTAACGTTAGATGCCGCAGCCAATCTATCAAATGTTGTTTCTTTAGATGGGGTAAACTGTTTTACTGCTATGTCATAAAACTTGCTCAAATACTTGTCACGCACATATCGATCAACACTAAAATCTATTTGATTAAAGTTGTACCTATTAGCAGCAGTGCGCAATCTAAACGCGATTAGATCACTTGCACCAGGTTTTGCGTATGCTAGCACTATGCCAGTAGTAAACCCTAGGACTCTACCATTTTTCTGTGGATCTAACATCCAATCGGGCATCGCACCACGATTGGTATACCCTATTTTAGCTAACTCTTTTTTCATATTATTAAGAGAATTTGGATGTATAACAGTAAAAGGAGTATGAATGTCATCAACTGCGGTATCATTGTTATCAAACACTTCTAAATAAACAACTTCATATTTAATATTAAAATTTTCGTCTAATGACACAGCAGTTTTAACATTCTTTAAGTCAATTTGCTTTTTATAATGATTATTTGCCAATGCTAAGGCATAATCATGTAGTGTAGCTGGAGCAATACCAGCTGCGAATAAAAATTCGATATGCTTTGCTTTACCAAACCACTGATCTTCTGGTCTATAAATCAACTCATTTGGGAACAGCGAAGTGTCGTTAATCATTTGATTAAACTCTGTGCGTTGTTTCTTATCTGGCATTGCCCGTAAATAAATATTTTCAAATGGGGCTACATTCCAGTTATTAATTCGAATTCTGAAAGTCTTTTCATCCCATACTGTACCAGCATACTCTTCCTGCATTGGTGTGCCAGTGAATGGATCAGCAGCGACATAAGGAGTTTCGTCAGTTGCCACTACTGTGAACTCATACACGTTGTCGAAGTTAGTGGTGTTCTTATCTATAGAAGTAGTGTCTCCGTCTAATGTAAAATGCCTAAATGTGGGTCTTCCAACAATTAACCCGTTAGGCAATAACTGTAGTCCTTGCGGTAGCCTACTCCTTTCTTCTGGAATATATAAAATTGGTGGAGCGTCATCATTATGAGTCGTTAAGTTAGCTGGCAATTCACGACGACCAGGTTTAATTCTATAATTTAACTTGCGATGTAGAGGAATGTATCTTTCTGCGGTTGATGTCGTTCTGGCAGATATGAATAGCTCGCTAACCCTTCCGTTGTCAATAGTTCCTAACTCAGATGTGGTATCCCACTCAATCAAGTTATCCATCGCTCCAAGAACTGTTAGCTTATATGTAATCGGAGGGCTAACATATTCGGGTAAATCTTTTTTACGGCATACAACTTGGAACTCATATTCTTTGACTTCTTCGATTTGTGGAGCTAAAACTCCAAACAGCCAACCAGAATCTGACCATCCTGAACCATCTGAACTTGGAACTAACCCTACACCCGAGGGTAAAACTTGTGAGCGTTGGTCAAACCCGTACTCATCAAACCCAACAGTAACACCATCAAAAGGTAAATCTCCGCTATTGTGTTCTGACCATGAATCATCACCAACTTGAGGAATGTTGGGTCCATCTTGGTCAAACCTTACTTCGTCGGAGTTAATTATGAAATATTGTAACTGCCCTCCGTCTACATCCTTACCAACAAACTCAAACGCAAAGTTACTATTTTGTCTTTGACTTACCAGTTCAGACGGTTTAGTAATCATGAACGGTGTATGCTTATTGTCAGTATCAACGGTTATACTTTGATCATCAATTTGAATATAAGTATTATCGGCAGTATACCTTCCTTTGGCAACTACATTTAATGTATAAGAAGATTGATCAGTTCTAAACCCGTCACTTACTTTAACTGTAAAGTTATAAACTCTAGATTGCCCAATCGCTTCCGCATCCCAAGGCGTACCGTTGAATGGTGATTTTGACCATCCAGTCACTGACTCATCTAAACTAGTAATGTATGGCTCAATATTGCCACTTAACAACCCATCTTCGGTCAGTGTCACCCCTGGCGGCAAATCACCGTGATCTAACGTCCAAACCATAATTGCTTTTGGATTGGTGCCAACAGCAGTTAGTTGTTTTTTTAGCAAGTAACCGTCAAAATATGTACCGAGTGAAATATTTTTTGGTGTAATTACCGGGTTATATATAGACCCAACTGTCAGTGAAAAAGTTCGATCTGCGATTGCTTTTGCAGTGTCGCAGATTGCGCGTATAGTAAAGTTAAATGTATAAGAATCTTCAGAAACAATATTAGCTTCGATTTCAGGCACGCCTTGGAGAATGCCGTCTTTAATAAGCTGCATTCCACCTGGAAGTTTACCAGCCACTACATAGTATTTCACTATACCACCAACACACATTGCTGATATAGTTTTTTCATAAAATGTATCTTGGGGAATAATCCCAAGCGATCCGGCGTTAGTTTTCCACACTATTTTAGACATGTTAGATGATTACCGCAATAATAACTTTCGTACCTTCAGATGCATCTGACTCTAACGCTTTTGCGAATGTAGCGATGGGGTAGCTTGCATCTTTTCCAACGCTTCTTGCGTATCCAGCAATGGCACTAGTCACAAGCAAATCACCTTTTTCGACAGCGCCGATTACCTTGACTGGAACTTTACCGCGTAATGCTACTGCTACCGCGTCTTGCTGATCCTTGTTCATCAAATACGCTGGAGCAGTAGATACAACTCCAGCCACTGACACGTCAGCAAAAGTTTCTGTTGTAGTTACTTCTTTAGTACCACCAAACACTAACACTGTGCCTGGTTCGTATTGTGAATCACTAACATACATTTCTGCCAAGTCGGCGTATTGTGCTTGAGATGCTGTACCGTAAAATATATTAGCAGTTACATTAGCATATGAAGCTGCTCCTTGCGCATAAAATCTAAAATCTGATCCGCCCCTGAGTTGTAAACTTGATGCATATAGCCCTGGCTGGTGAAATCCGATATTTGGAAATACTGTATTCGTAGCTCCGTCACCAATTAGTTCCACACCGCCAGAGGCGTAATCGTTTCCGGTCCCAGTGGCTGCTATATGTTGTGTACTATAAGAGTTGGCAGGGTTTAACGCATTAGCAGTTCCAGCAGTTCCAGCAGTTAAACTTGACGCAGTCCCGGTTAAACCAGCGCCAGAGCCACTGAAGCTAGTTGCAGTTAATGCACCAGTCAGTGTACCACCAGTTAATGGCAAGTCAAGAGATGCATGACCAGTAACATTGCCAGTTACATTACCCACCAATGATGTAGATGTAACTGATGCCAGCCCTGCTAGTGTATTGGTAGTACCCCCAAGAGCAATATTTGTTGACCCGATAGTTAAACTACCTGACGGAGATCCTGCTAGCGCCGTGTATGGAACATTGGTTAATAATGAACCATCACCAGAAAATTTGTTGGCCGTAACAATATTAGCACTAAAACTGCCAGCAGCATCGCGTAATACGATTTGATTTATAGTGTTGGATGAAGTAGCAGTAATAGTAGCAGAATTTTTCTGATTCGCAACAGCGTCAGCAAGTTTTGCTGAATCAACACGAACACCATACGTTAGTGAACCATTCCATCCCATAAGTACAGGATAAGTTGCAGCCCAACCAGCAACCGAGTTTAAAGCATTTATTGCAGTCCCGTCTGGAGCGAACCCAGACGATGCATCGAAAATTGTATGACCGTCACCATAGTTTCTCCAACTTAACTGCCCCACTACTGCATCGTTAACATTTTTTTCAACCCAGTTACTACGATTTGCTGACAGCGTGTCGGCAGTTGA
>Ga0210025_1001566_pt1 | contig 24429 bp, 14 predicted proteins | sample CryGeyme20150102_FD_183989 | JGI IMG/M metagenome (GOLD analysis project Ga0210025, IMG submission 183989) | Groundwater microbial communities from Crystal Geyser aquifers in Utah, USA - Crystal Geyser metaG 2015-0102 (SPAdes) (version 2) | ecosystem: Environmental > Aquatic > Deep subsurface >... | reverse complement strand
TAGTCATATCTCCATTAATAAGGTACCAATTACATTACTTACAAGTAAACAAAGCACTAGAAACATACAAGCTACCACTCTGTTGTAGTTATCTGTCTATATTTGGAGAGATACAAAATTAGAACGTTATTTGGCAAGAAAATTGCCAAAAAAAACCCAATCATTTTCAAGCGTCATTTTGCAAGATTGCTCCAGTTTCAATTAATAAGTCGTCGTTGGTCTAGACACAGGCTTCAAACTCGTCTATAGATACCATACCAACAACATTGACATCAAGTCTTAAATTGATAGGAGTGAATTAGATCTAGTAAGCCCACGTTGAAGACGAACAGTATGATCAACCAAAATTGTCTGTATTCGTGTTGACAAATGACCTTACACCATATGCTCATTTCTATTCCCTTTTCTCTCTATATTTGCATGCAAATATCATTCTTAATACTGGTTGCTTTGGTTTGGTATGATTTCTCTCTACATTTGTAAACAAATGCATCTCCGTTCCACTCTATATTTGCAAACAAATGCATCTTCGTTTCTCTCTATATTTATACAACAATGTAAAACGATTTGGTTTCTCTTCATTTTTTCCTTGAAGGAGAACACCGTACCACGACAATGCCTCCTCCTGGTAGTGATGAAAAGAAACCAAGATCTACTAGATCTTCTAATAATCCCAAGAGATCTTCCAGAAATTCAAAGATTTCCCAAAAGAAAAAAGATAATATTGAATTTGAAATGACCAAGCGTAAAGGTACATTGGATAGGGCACACCAACGGGGTGGGCAGCGACGTAAATACAAAAAAATCAGAGTCACACCTATTGATAATACCTCCTTGTCGTTATCTTCAAGTAGTAGTAGCAATACTACACCACCATCACAATCGCCTCATCTACAATTGAAGAAGCCACCGCCACGATCATCTTCAAAACCAACCTCTCCTGGAGATAGTATTGATATCAAAAGTCAGTCTCCTCAACAAAAATATAATGAAGTTATATGCTTGGATTCACCTATAATTACCAACACCACTAACACCAATACCACTTTCATGGAACGAAAACCCACGGCATTAAAACGTCCAACATTGCAACACAAATACTTGAAAGAAAAGGAAAAAAATGGCAAATCGAAACCAGGGGTCGTCCTTCAAATAATTACATCATCTCCTGCTTTTGCAACTAGATTTGCAGGAAGGTCTATTCTTATCAACAAATCAAGAAAAAATAATGAACAAGCAAAGAACTTCGACACTGACCTCAATTACAATTCAACAATAACAAATGTGGAGCATGTCATAAACACAATTCTCAACGAGAATATGGATCATGAATTGGTAAATCATAACCAAAGTAATTGCAAGATTTTCTATTGCAAAAGTTCGATGACGTCAAAAAAGTATTACACTGATATTCCTCATTATTTAAAAAACATGAATTTGGCCGGTCTTGGTGCAAAAGAAGACTGGCAGGAAGCTCTCAGGGACTACGCTCCTTTTACCACTAAAAATAATGCTGTTTGTGTTGAAAAAAATAGTGAGGAGGATATTATGGAAGAAGAAATCGGTGGTCCTCCTGGCACCATTACAATCACCAATGATGATTGTTGTGAAATAGAGAACAATATTGATGTTTTCCATCTCCTTGTCTTATGCATTTCCAAAAGAATGAAGAAACGAAAGGAGAGACTACCACCGCCCGTGAAAACGCCGTATATTTTTGGACAGGACATTACATTGAATTTGAATATTCTTGAACCAACCATAAAGAAACCAAAAGATGGTAGTCAAGGATACAACTACATTATCATCGGTGCAATTACTTCGGATGTCCCTGTCGACCACAAGTTTTCTTTGAAGCCACAAACTTTTGATAAACCTCTCAGTATTGGTTTTGTTCAACGTCAAGTGAAACAATTTGCTTATAATCTTCCCATTTATCAGGACAAGAACAAAAAGACCAAAATCGGAAGTATGTCCAAGCTTTATATTCAAATGAAACGTTCTCAGAAAGCAGTAAAGCATTTACATTCAACCAAAGACTTGTGGACTGTGGCTGAAAACATTTTTAAAAAAAACAAAAAGAAGGAGTCTGAAAAATCGGTAGATCTTTTTCTTTCTTTAGGTACTATTCATGCTGATGACATTCCTTACACACCCAATGTCATTGATGAATTAGAGGAAGAAGATACACAGGAACATGAAGAAGACATATTATTCTCACAAGATTCCAATATGAACAAGCTTTATTCGCCATCTGCCGAGACTATCAAGCGTGCTCAATTACAAAAGAGACAAGAACTTGGTGACCAAACGAGAAAGCTAAACCAAATATTCTCAAAGTCCTACAATAATCCCGACAGTGAGCTCTTTCATGCTCTATCTTTGGAACATGTCAAATATCTTGTCAAATGGGCATGGCATCAAACAACTAACCAAGGCATTCCCCTGTATTGATGACGATGATACTACCTGGCCACAATTGTCAGATCTTCCTCCAGCTGTATTTGAACCAGGAAATGTCGAGTTTGCAGGAGCTGTGGTTTCTACAAACACCCATGTTCCAAATATTTATGGATCATTTCCACAAATGAAAAAAACTACAGAGCAGCTTCTTGAAGAAAATGAAAAGAGAAAGGAAGAACGTAGTATTAGATTAATGCAAACACTTGGCAAAACTATAAGCGAGTCGAAGAAAGAAGAGAGCAATCAGCAAAAGCAGAGAGCAACGTCATTCATTACAATCAGAGTCACCAATTCGGAATTCTACATCACATTGGTCAAACCAAATACCTCAACCGAGACCATGGAGGAATTAATATTCAATGTGCCCGAGAATAAAGAGACACTGAATCTAATCCAATGTGCTTGGTGGAATAATTTGTCAAGCCAAGAACAAAAGGATTGTTATGAAAATCAACTAACTGAAATTTCATTCAATTGGACGTATACAAGGGATCCTTCCTTCAGTGTATTTGAAAAATTATCTATTGATAAATTCAAGGGAATGACACCTAAAGAATTTTCAAATGTGTTATCATCTTTATCTGAAAGTGAAAGAGCGAAGTTGAATCCCATTGAAATACGATTTGGTCTTAGAGAAAATCCAAGACAAGTGTTCAAATCTGCAAGAATGCCTTCCATACTTTAATATTTATTTATGTAATTTTGTTTTTCATTATTCTTTGTTGTTGTCTCTATTTTTGTAGAGGAAGAAGTAGTGGACAATCATATTATTGTGGTCCTCCTCGTTTGTCTCCAAATATGGGACCAAAATAAGCTGGTACTTGAGTAGTTATTTTACTAAACCAATGCCCCATACTATTTGCTTATGTATTACACATGCTTAACTCCGCCGCGGCGGAGTTAAGCATGTGTGTCAAATTTTAAACGTGTTTTTTACTAGTACTTGCTTACAATCGATACTAGTCAGCCAAGAATCATGATTGCGACTTCAAAAACAAGGCCTGAGTCATATGTCCCTCGTGTACTACAGTACAGCACCAGTAGTTTGAAAGAGAAACCACCCAATCTTCATTCGTTATCATCTGTTATGATATCTCAAAACAGGATTAGTACTTCGTTCACCCACCGTGGATCATTCCTTGTGATTAATGATGATGATTCTCTTCGCAGATCAACTCAACGCCAGTGTAGCATGGGATATATCCATATGATCGTGGTGAAACAAGAAACGAAGCATAGCTATGATGGTGTGGAGTAGACCACGATCATCAACATCGACGACGAGGAGATGAATCAAAATCAACAATTATCTTAATATTCATCTCATAATTTGGTAGATACAACAACATATACCTAATCATTAATCATAACAATGTCTTTTAATCTTTCACGAAGCAAGGATTTTTCCAATGGAAATGGGAAGAAGCCAACGGTTCGTACATATATTTCTGAAGTTACTCAACCAAGTCCTCATGAAGTCTATCTATACACCAACAAGGGCAAGGATTCTTTTGTTGATGGAAATGGGAAGAAGCCTCCTGTTCCTGCTTTTATATCTGAAGTTACTCGTCCAAGTCATCGTGAAGTTTTCCTATACACCAAAGGCAAAGGTGAATATCCGGCCCGCTTTTCAAACAGCATGAAGGCCCCTCCTCTCAAGAATGTTCCAACGTCGACATCTCACTTCCATGGTGATTTTGATACGACTATTCGTCCCTTGAAGGCTCCTCCTACTACGACTATGAAGGCTCCTCCTCCTCCTACTACGACTGCGACTACTACCACTCTTGTGACTAAGAATGCTTTTGCTGGCTTTCCTACATCAACAGCTCTAGCTTTTCAAATTCCTGCTGCTCTTATTCGTCGCAAGATCAATGTTTCAACGTTGACATCTACAGCTCCTGTTCCTCCTACTCCTACTCTTCCTTGTGCTCATCACAAGAAGACAATGCACACCAAGAAACGTAAAACTCGATATGTGCAAAGTTATGTCGAGCGTGGAGAAGAACAAGCAGCCAAACGTCTCCGTCGTTCCTTGCGTCTGCATCGTGAGGTGGAGGAAGAAAAACAGGGTGGTGGTGAAAATCCATTTAGTAACTCCTTCCTCTCTAATTTTGATGACAATAAAGAAGTCGAGGAAAACAACAATTCATTCCTTCTCAATTATGATGATGAGGAGGACGACGACATTGCCGGCAATGATCGTGAATGGTTTCCACGTGATGATGATTCCTCCACCAAGTCCATGTCCTCTACCAAGTCGATGACCTACAAGACCAAGTCTTCCTTTGCAACCAAGACCAACAAGAAGTCGACATCCAACAAGAAGTCAACATCCAACAAGAAGTCAACATCCAACAAGTCATCCACTCGGGCCTTGACCTCCTATTCTATTGCAAAGAAGTTTGCCAAAGTACATGAAAGAAATAAAGCCAATACTGAGATCGTGAAAAATTGTATACACGTCGCAGTAACAAGAATGGTCTTACATACACCCTCAAGGAAGTTCCTAAACCCCAATGTTTTGTTTTGAAGGACAATTTTAAATATATTTCTAAATTTGAAACTGAGCGCATTTCCTTTCCACAATGGGACAACGATATCAACAATGGCAAACATATGGTTTGCAAGCCACCGGTCTCTGTTAAACAACAAATTGATGCTACAGCTCGTGGACCAATCATTCAAGCAATCAAGCAAGTGACTCGTTGCCATCGTACAAGTACTCCTATTCACATGAAAAATGACAAGATTCCCAAAGATTTCCAAGACCACCCACACCATGCGACGATGCTCTGTAATTTAACAAAATTGGAACCCAATTGGTCTGGTAAGAAAGTTGGTGTTCTTCCTTTGTATCATTTCCATATCTATGCTCCTTCCATGGCATACGGTCATTTGGTGCGTGATGCTATCCATGGGGATTTGGAATGTAAATTTTTTATCCATACTCATCCTGCTACATTTGATGCAAGCTACACGGACAAGGCCAATTTGATTAATGGCTTGCCTTCTAATGATAAAGAACGAGATATGTCCAACAATGCTCCACATCGTCAACGCAAATTGGGGTTCCGTAAACAAAATCACTATAACTATGATGTGGAAGATGATAAACGAAAGCAAGGATATACCTCCGGTGGTTCCGACGATGATTATTAAGTTCCTTCATGATTATGATGATGAATGACGAGCAGTAATTTGGAGATGGTGACGGTGGTGGTGATGGTGGTGATGGTGGTGATGGTGATGGTGGTGGTGATGGTAGTGGCGGTGGACGATGAACGAAAAAAAGAAAATCATTTGCTTTCTTTATAAATATGATTGGGATAGTAGTATGATCATGATAGGAATCTCGATTTAGTTCCTTCAAAAATATGACAAGAACATGATTCCCCAATATAATTACATAATAATGAATACATTTTAATCAAATAATAAACTAAATGGAAATGGTAGGTCTGATTCATTGTTATCCTCCTCCTGCATCATCTGTATCAGTTTTTGTTCTTCAAAGTATATATCCATTTTCGGCACATCACACTTCTTGAAAAAGTTTTTTGATGTTTCTGGAGTAACAGCTAAAAGAGACTTGTAATGAACATGAAACCAATCATAATTTGGATCTTGGTAATTGATTGACATTCTCTTCAACGATGCCTTGTATACACCAAACATGTATTCAATAGGGTTCCACTCAGGGCTATACGGAGCGGTGTAAATTAAAAGAGCTCCAGAATCATGGATCAAATCTTCAATTTCATCACAACAATGAATAGAAGCATTGTCCATTACAACAATCGATCGGGGTTCATCATATTCGTATCGACCGAGCAATGGAAGTAGAAGTCCCCGTATATATTCTACAAATCTGTTGGTATCCACCGTTCCTCTATCTGGATTGTTGTCTGTTTTTCCGGATTCACGTTCCACAACATGACAGGCTTCTATGATGAAACCATTCCAATCACAAGCTGCTATCAATGAATATCTTTTATCATGTTCTCTAGTAAACGGAGCATTGACAGTAGCCTGAATACCCCGAGGAGCCCAAACCCTTCTTCGACGAGAAGCATTCGCGCCTCTTGCTGTCTCATCTACATACACTAACTGTTGTGGGTGGGTGACCTTGTCTAGCATTGTTGCGAGGTATATGTCTACATTAAATTGCCTCTGTTGACTTGCGCGATATACTGCTTCTCTGAGTGAGTATCCTTTGTTGTGTAGATGTCTCCAAATTGTGGATGTGCTCCATATTTTTTGAGTCAAATCTGCCAATCGTTGTTGAATCTCATCTAGATATAATTGTGGACAATCCCTAATGATCTCATCCAAGACATTTTCATCAGCGTCTGTGAATCTTCTGACTCTACTAGCTCGTATTCCTTTAATAGTCTTTACCTTTCCTCTTGATTTGGTCTCAGCAGGGACTTCTCCAAATTGCTGGTAGTGTTTTATCCAAGCACGAACAGTCCGATATGATACAGTAAATCCACTTGCCTTTTGTGCAGATTTGGTGACTGCAGCAATATAGTTGCAACGTGTACCTTCCGTACCGTAGCTCCAAAAATGATTACCCATTAGCTGCATGGATCTATTAATGACAGCAGTCTGGATTGTTTTGGATGTAATATGACTTTGGCCACGGCGGCGCAAGGTGTCTTCTTGGTCAATATCTTCGTATATGTCTCGCACAGTGATACCGTCATTGTTGTTGTTGTTGTTGTTGTTCATCCTTCAAGTACAAGTAGTAGTAGGCGCTGTGCGACAGGTAGTTGTTCTATCACTCTTCTTGTTTCAATACAAGAATAGTACGTGGGAGCGTCTTGGTTGGTCTCTACCTCGTTTGTATGTAAATATACAGAAAAGCAGCTGCTCGACAAAGGAGGTGCAGTGTAGTTGTGTGAGCCCCAATAGTCTTCTCCACACAAATCTAAAGGTTGACGTTCCTTCTTATATATGTATAGCAATAATTAATAGCAAATGTAGACTGAAGGGACGTTTGAATAAGCTTGGTTGACACCGAATTTGATAAATTTGAGTAGGAGCCTCGAAATGAGATGCCTGCAAATAAAAATTTCAATAGTAACAGTGGATGATTCAGCGGCAGACACACAATTGTGAAGCACCCAATGCTTGCTATGGCTTCTAAAGAGACCGTAGCACCTCAAGAAGGAGCCTATACCACCGTATATACGTAGACCGGAGGTGCTTTTGTTACCAGTGACAAACCAAAGCAATACCGTATGTCTTGCCAAATAAGCTTCTATTTTTGTATCTCTCCAAATATAAACAGATAGACAACATAGGCTGTTAGCTACTGTAATTGCAGAGATTTTAAGCTACTGTTGATGTAATTTGGTGGTCTATAGCTTGTGTTCTTGTAGCTTTTGTCAAGTGGGGAGGGTTGTTGTTGTTGTTGAAAAATACTCTCACCCTTTTTTTTTTTTTTGATGTGTGCAAGAGGCTGTTGCATTCTTTTTTGCAAACTGCTGTACTGTAGATCTCTACCTAGTAGTAGGGCGGTACTAGTAAACGAGTGTGTAACCACTGAAACGAACACAACGCATGCAAAAGAAAAAAGAACACTCTCTCAACAGTATGTTCTTCTGGCAAGCCCTCAATAGAAAAAAGTTAGCACAACAAAAAGAACTGTCCAAGCAAACAGAATTACACAAGAAAATAGGCATGGAAGTCGTCGCTGTCGTCGTCGATAATAACAACAACAACAAGAACAATATGAGCCAATCTTCCACGAAAAGTAGCGGCTGCTGTGGTGGTGGTGGTGGCAATAACAATAACAACAGCAACAACCACAACAACAATACACCCGAAAACATGACAGACGATGAAAAACGTCAAACCATTTTAGAAGGCTACGGTGCCATTGCCTCGGAACCTACGCGGAGTTGTTGTGGTAAGAATGTCAAACGCGACGATTTTGCCATGGGTCTGGGTTACACTGCCGAAGATTTGCGAGGTTTGCCGGAAGGTGCCAACATGGGTTTGTCGTGTGGCAATCCCACTGCCATGGCATCCCTTCGACCGGGTCAAGTCGTACTCGATTTGGGCAGCGGAGGTGGATTCGACGTCTTTATTGCCGCCAAACAAGTTGGTGCGACTGGAAAGTCCATTGGTGTCGACATGACACCCGCCATGGTGTACAAGGCACGAGCAAATGCTGTCAAGTTTGCCGAACGAACCGGTCTTAACAATGTCTGTGACTTTCGTTTGGGTGAAATTGAACACTTGCCCGTGGCCGATGCCAGCGTTGATGTGATCATTTCCAATTGTGTCATTAATTTGTCACCCTGCAAGGATCAGGTGTGGAAGGAGATTGCCCGCGTACTAAAGCCAGGTGGCAAAGCCTGTGTTTCGGATGTGGCGCTCTTGCGGCCACTTCCCGACGAATTGAAGGCTTCGATTTCGGCTCTCATGGGTTGTGTGGCCGGTGCCATTGAAGTTGAAAAAGTTGTTCAATTGGTACAAGACGTTGGCATGGTAGTGACCCAGGCCGACCGAGATGAGGCGTTTGTGCACAAGGCCGAAACATCTGATGATCCGCTGTATGCCAACATTATGAAGAACATGCCCGAAGGAGACCGACCAGGAAATTATGTTACCAGCTTAAAGTTGACCGCCACCAAGCCAATGGATTAAATTCAACAATTATGCGAAAAGAGTTCATGTAACGGAGAATAAAATTATTTCATGTTGAATGGAATGGAAATTTGTCTCGGTACTCGCAACGCAACGGACAGGAGAGGAGGTACGTGGGAGAAAAAGACTGTTCACTGTTTCTTTTCAGGATATGCTACTAGTAGTAACTGTAGCTAGTAGTGCTGATTAGCTTTACAAAAAGTAGACTACTCGTATCGATCAAGACGTCCCTACAAATTGCTGCAGAGACTTCATACCAGCTCGGTGTCCCGTTTTGGTCATGACAATCACGCTCACGAGCGGCTTTTCTTCTGAACCATAATGCGGCGGAGCATCCATAACATACGTAAATTCGGCATGACTGGCAAATATTTCATCGTCAAAATACTTGTAATAAATGCTGCGATCTCCACTACTACTGTTTTCTTGAGCAGCAGTAGCGGGTGCCAATCGTACAAAGGCCCCAAAATTTAACGATTTGCGTTCTTCTTCACCACCATTGGCATGTTCGACAGCCCAATCCATATCCAGTACAAGCTGTTGCTGTAATACTTGAACAATTTCCAGGGGCAGGTTGACCATACGACTGTGAAAAAAGAATCCCGCCGGACGTGCCGTGGTACCACTCAACACAGTGTCCAGTTCCTTGTGATGCGCTTTGGGACAATGATCGAGACAGAGTTTTTTGAGGTACTGAATGCACGGTTCGTTCCGGTAGGCAGTCAAATTCAAAACCGATCCAAAACCAAAAACGTTGCCATCCACGTCTCCTTCGGTCGAACAGATGGTCCCGACCGAAACATTGTCAATCATGAGATCCGCAAGTTCGGATGAGTGCTGTTGATAGACGGTACTGCATCCGTGCAAAAGAGCCTTGACGCCGTGAAAGTACTTTTCATTAAAATCATGAAAGGTAAATTCAACGTTGATAATTTCGGGTTGTCCCTTTGTTTTTTCTTTGGATTTCTCTTTCTTTTTCTTGTTGTTGTTGTTCTGCTTTTTATTGCTAGCTGATGCTGTATCCTTAGCGTCATTTTTTTGAGATTTTGCAGGTGGTGGTTTCATGTCAACCTCTTCGTCGTCACTGTCCTCTTCAGAACTGGAAGATGAGGAGGCATCGGGGTTGCGAATGAGCACTCCTTCCAATCCGAGATCGTCATCATCATCATCATCGTCTTCTTCTTCCTCTTCCTCCTCCGAAGAAACGGGATCGTTATTATCATCAACAATGTGTTCCTCGTTATTTTCGGCCATGTTAAATTTGATTATGAAATACAGTTCAGTAGTTCAGCTGTTGCTTGAAATAGTAATATTAATAATAGAATGTATTCTACTATTATTACAGTTTTCGTAGGGTACCTGGTAGTAGACTACCTACCAGGTACAGTACCTGGTAGACCTAGACTACTAGCTAGACTAGACTAGATAGTCTACTCAAGCAAGAAAATAATGTCATGAGGGAGAAAAAGATGAGTGGTTGGAGGACAATGAAGCACATTTGCTCGAATTCAAGAGATCGCTAGGCATCCATTATTATTATTAACCACTCGAAGCACGTGATTCGCTTCATCATCAAGTAATTTTATTACGAATGACAACGATGCATACACGTGAACTGCGTGGCCGACAAACAGAACGAATGTGACTTTGGCCATGAGATGAAAGCGAAAAGCTCCGAGCAAAATCCTTCTCCTCGCCAACGCATCACCAATAAGATATGCAAGCCACTCAAATAATAGCCAGAGTTGGTAGGCGTATCATCTCTTATAACGACAACCGTCAATCCCTAAACATAAAAAGTACTATACTCAGAAGTCAATCTACACAGCATAGTAACGCTTCTAGTACTACAGCTAGTAGTACTATTATTATTTGTTCTTTGGTCCCATCATCAAAGATTTCGGCATTCATCATGTCCCCGTTACCAACCACCAAGACAACAACAACAACTACCTCCTCCTGTTCTACAGCTAAAATGTCCACAGCCGTGGCCGTTCGTACAGAGGAAGCCTCGCCGTCCACAACAACTTCGTCATCCTCGTTATCCTCGTCTGATTCTTTGTCCAGCAGTGTGCCGATGATGAGCAGCAGCAACCTCCAACGGAACACAACTTCCAAAACTACTGTTACTACTACCAGTACGACTACTGCTACCGCTACTACGACTGCTCCGGCTACTACTACTACTATCGACACTATTATGGATATAGAAGAATTGCACGACCACGCTGTATTAGTCGAGGGTTCCAAAACGTACGAAGATCCCAGTACAGGTTTTACTGTTTTTACAGAACTCTTTCACTTGCAACGTGGTACTTGTTGTGGCAATCGCTGTAGACATTGTCCCTACGGATGGGAAAATGTCCCAAATCAATCAGTATCACAACAACAAAAACAACAACAACAACATCCCACCAAGGTCAAGTCAGGTGATAAATTGGCCGTACAAGCCTTGCTGAACGAACTAGAACAAAGCAGTAGTAGAAGAGCTGCCGCAGATTCCAAAGAGCTGAAAAATGAGAACGAGAATGGTTTGGTGGAACCATGTACATCGAAAGAAAAGAAAGTGGGAGGAACTCACGGTGGACGTTTGACCGAGAAGAATGTTCCCTACACCAAAAAGGGCGACAAGGGTACCTCCCAATTATTAACGGGAGAACGACGGTCCAAGAACGATGCCGCATTTGAAGCCATGGGAACCGTAGATGAATTATGTTCCGTTGTCGGTGTGGTACACTCATTATTAGTGGAACGACAACTACAGCAGCAGCAGCAGCAACTACAGGAATCCACTTTGACGTCATTGTCAAAAGCCGTGGATTATGGTGAACTACCAGAATGGTTGTTGCTTGTCATGAGTCGTTTGTTCGATGCGGGTAGTCACATTGCCAAACCAGTTCACTTGCGTCATCATCACAATGATGATGATGATGACGATGACAGTAGTAGTGCTAGTAGTGAGGACGGCGAAGAAGACAAATTCAAAGCCGATGGCATTGGAGGTGGCATGGACATGGCGCACGTGGAAGCTCTGGAAGATTGGATCGATACAATGACGGAACAATTGCCAGAATTGCGCAATTTTATTTTACCTGCAGGATCCGTGACGGCGTCGCAATTACACGTATGTCGCACTGTGGCGCGCAGAGCGGAACGGTCGGTCGTTCCGTTGGTCGATTTGGGTGTTTGCGATCCCAACGTGTTGAAATATTTGAACCGATTGTCCGATTTTTTGTTCGTGGCATCGCGGTGGTGCAACTACTGTCAAGGCAGCTCCGAGATTGAATACCGTCGTCCCGAAAAGTACGACAAACAGCGAGTTGCGACGGCCAAGGCTTTGACCAAGTAAACAATAATAACATATTGTAATAACAGGTAGAGAGTTTGCGCTATTTTTAATGTGCAGGCATCAGACAAACAAAACAGTTTGCAGTGTGATAATATAATGTATGGCAGATATAGCTACCAGTCAAAGTACTTGTCCCGGCCATCATCCCTCAAAACCATTATTTCATCACGTTTCTTCCGACCGTCCTTGGTCGTTCGTGTTGCTGCTAGCCTCCTTGTAAGCTTTTCCATCGGAAAGCTGCTTAAAGAATGAATGTCAAACAAGAGCCAAACGCTCGAGTGCGTAAAAAAAATCCTGTTGGGCAGGGCAGCTCTGTCGTGAGAGCGTACGCCGTCACTTCATATCTGGATAGCATGTGAAACCTTTGATACCAGGTAGTTAACGTACTGGTAGGGAATATAACTAGACTAAAATAATATTGTTATAGTAGTTGAATTCGCTTCATGCTATCGTGGACACTTGTCTAAAAGCAGCGCGAGTGTCCATCGATTCTGCACGTAGCGCGAGTGCCTTATTAGCAGCTGTCGTTCCGAAAAGTACCAGCTGTCATTGATTAAAGGTACCTGGTAACAACAACCTATTTTTTATTGCTTTTCTACAGTCCAGCAAACCCCTCATTCAGCAGCATGACATCCTACTTTTTGGCACGCCAACTCTCACTGGACCGTGTCAGTGTTGCCTTAACCCTTACAGGTTGCCTCGCTGTACTAGCAGACGCCAATCGCGAGGGAAGGGCGCCTCTGCAACGGTCGATACCCGCCAGTGACGGAAAGCTACTTGGAAAGACCCTCTCTCACCAACAATGTCAACACCTGACCCAGAACGGATATCTAGTCGTAGACAACTTTTTGAACCAACAACAAGTGCAGGAAGCACGTCAAGCCATTCAAAGCTTGGACGACCAATACCTATTTCGAGGAGGCCCCAATGAAAAAGATGATATACCCAGTCAGTCTAGGACCCGAGATCGGGTACTCATCAACAAAACAGGAACCTTGGACTTGGTGCGACAAACCATTGGTGGATTTGCCAAGAGTCTGGCGGCCAACCCTCATTTTCAGGGGTTTCCTAATGATTCTTATCAAACAAGTGTGTTGCACGTTCCGGTCCAAATGCAGGTGAGTATCTGCGACGGAACCGAGAGTGCAGATGACGACAACGACAATGTGACATCGACACACAACTTTTATCACAAGCACTTGGACTCGGCAGGAGCCACTGATTTGACGGACTTGGGAATCTTGGGCTGGTTGCGCTCACAGCACTTGCGGCAGCGCTACATTACTTGCATTGTATATTTGAATTCGGATTGGAAGGTCGGCGATGGAGGTTGTCTACGTATATTCCACGAAGAGGGCGACAACGACGATAGTGCGTATATTGACATTCCACCGATTGCGGGACGAATGATTGTATTTTCATCGCCGACAAAAGTGCATGCCGTTCTGGCGACCCATGCGCAACGCTATGCATGTGCTGTTTGGTTGGCTTTAAAGGACAACTAAATAATATAAGAAATAATGTTCTCGTCAATGCGAGAATCATAAAGAATTCAATTGAAAATACACTAATAATTATAAGAGACGAGATTCCTACTCATTGCAAAGCCTTTTATTTTTCGAGTATGCAAGGTCTGCCGTCAATCCAATAGACAGCGCAAGGGCAAGAATAACAAAGGCCCCATCCAATGTTATCAGAACCTAGCGACAATCAGTACATTCATATCTTTCTTCTGGGAGAAGTTTCTTCATATACTTTCATTCGACCAGAGCTTCCAAATGAGATACCGCTGTGGAGAGTTGTCGCTGCTGCTCCCTGGTGCCTGCGTTCGTAACGTTTTCTTCTCCCATTTTCCCGGTTGTAGAGTACTAGGCAGTCTACTAGTACTCGTACTAGCTAGTAGTAGTACCTAGTAGTACCTAGTAGTACCTAGTAGTACCTAGTAGTACTATTTACCGTGGTACTAGGTCTAGTACTACTCAAAACTCTACTACAACTAGTACTACTAGACTATCGTACTCCACTAGCTAGAGTACTACTACTACTACGACCAGTAGAGCTCTCTAGTCTTTTCCAGCCAAAGGTGCGGGCGCACAGCTGCCCGCCAACGACCAAAACATCCGTCTGGTCTCCCACCAAATCGAACAGGAACACGAAAACGAAGAAATCAGATAACTTCATTCCCACATCGAATGACCAACACGACAGGCAAAGATCTCAACATAAGGCCTGCCTCGTAGCCCTGCGTCAAAGCCCTACCAGAATGTGATAGGCCTAGACTCTGGGCCCAGCAATTGAAGACGAAAAATGCAAACCAAAATCCTCACTAATTTGCCGTTTTGTCGAATACAAAAGTAAATTACGTTCAATAGCTAGTGGCTACTACTAGTACTACTAGCTACTAGTACAGGAAAACTTACCGTAGTCTAGTAGTGTGCCAATTGCCACTACTAGTACCATGGTAATCTTTAGCAATCGAACTGGCAACTGTCAATTAATTGATAAAGAGCGTGATACCAGGTACTGGTAGTACTGGCTCGGCTGTAAAGAAGCCTTCGGTGTTCGATGTGCGACGTGAAAAAGATACAGGTAAATGGCCCCATTATTAATTTCTTATAAGTAAGTAACTTACTACTAGTACAATGTACTATTACGTAATACTTTCATTCATACCAGTAAAAAAAACTGAATGTCTAATAGTATTTAGCTATCCCATAAAAAAAATACTCCAAAATCACTCAATGACATGAAAATCACTATCGTAGTATTAAAAAGGATTGCAAATCAAGCGATTTTGGAGTCATGTTTTGGCTTTTGAGTCATTTTTTAGCGTTTTGAAAATAACTTTCATTACATTTTCAACACGGCGGATATCAATTTTGTACAGTAGCCACTACTTATGGGTTTTCCCCAAAAAGCCGTTCGAGTACTACTGTAGATGAGCGATAGTAATACGAGTAGACTGGCTGGTACTACCGTACTACTAAGTAGTACTACTGGTAGGTCTAGTAGTACCTGGTACTAGTAGTATATTACTACTGGTTGCTAGTAGACGTACCACTGTGATCCGGGGGAAGCTATTATTTATTTCATACTAGACTAGCACGCTATTTGTGAAGTGAAACCTTATTGTCAATGCTACGATAATATACTAATAATATTATCACTACAAAAATTCCTTCTTGGCCAGCGGAACGAAGCGATTCCTGATTCGTTTAGCTCGCACACACACACACACACGCAAGCAAACGACGTGTAGTATATTATTTTGCTTCGATTTATTTAATTTTATTAATATTATTATAGATCCTTCAGAGTTGCTCTGCTAATAGCTTTTATGATGCCACCGCAACATAGAAATGTTGCTGCTGGAAAGAATAGCATGGTATCAATACCTCCTTTAACAATGATGGACAGTTCTTCGGCTCTTCGTTTCGAAAAAGAAGATGCAGTGGCGTTGCGAAACCAATTACAGCTCTTGAATTGCCTCGCACAACCGATATGGGTATTCGATTTCACGGAAGAACGCAATCGATGGATCAATAATGCCGGTTTGGACTTGTGGGACGCCCCGGATGTAGAAGAGTTCTGTAGCCGGGATCGAAAGAATGCTGGATTCTCGGCTGCGACGATAAAAAAGTTGGAACAAATTCAGAATGAAATTGAACAAGGCCGTAGTGTAACGGTACAGTGGACGCTGTACCCCAAGGGAGTTGCTGTAACGGTAGATATTACTGCGACGGCGATACGGCTCGACTGTGATGAAGATGGTCACCACTGTATGTTGATGCAGGCAGTAGCTGTCGACAAGGAAAGGTTGGAGGCTCATTCGTTGCGGGGAATGGAGATGCTACGGCATCTCCCTATGGCAGTGTGCCAATTTGACATGTCAGGCAACATCATGTATCAAAATCAGTGGGCAGAAATGGCTGGAGAACCGCCATCATCGCCGAAAGCAACATTTGCAATAGATCCGTCCTCTGCCTCTACTTTTGAGTGTCTGACCACCAGCAACAACGAATGTTCTATTAAATCCTTTCCGGTGTCACCTGCTGGCACTTCTGCGACCCCTCAGTACCAGCAGACGTCGTCGTCGCCTTCTCCTCCTCCTATGCATGATTTCATGCGCCGATTTATGGATCCAAGTGTCGCACGAGAAACGTTCCAGGCAATACAAACAACCACAGACGAAGTTCTCAAAGTGCAGGCAGAGCTCCGGAGCACCACAAATGCTGAAGCTGGGGTATGGTCGGAAGTGTCCATGAGAAAAACAACTGACCCTGTAACAGGTAAAACGGTGATTCTCTACAGTGCCGAAGACAAATCAGATGCCCAAACTGCCGAAAAGGTCCGGACAGCAAGTATGCATAAATCGGAGTGTTTGGCCATGATGGCCCATGAAATTAGAACGCCGTTGCATCAAGTGATTGGATGTATTGACTTGCTGGATCAAACCAAGCCACTGACGCGCGAGCAAAAGGAATATGTCAAATTATTGCAGTCCAGTTCGGAAGGCCTTATGACAATCATAAACGATGTGCTGGATTTTTCTAAACTGGAAGCGGGTCAAATGAAGATTGAAACCATCCCGTATGATGCACTCAGTGTCGTGAGGGGTTCCATCGCTGCTGTTCGGGCCAGCTGCGACGAAAAGAATTTATCACTAACATTAGATTGGATGAAAGAAGTCCCTTTCCGGCTGATGGGCGATCCTAACCGTTTCCGGCAGGTACTGCTCAATCTGTTGTCTAATGCAATAAAGTTTACAAAATCAGGTGGTATACGGGTTCAAGGCAGCCTACTGAATCATCAAGACGTGCAGGAACAAAATATCACCACAACACTCTCAGCAGAACGTTGGATCAAGATCACTGTTTCAGACACAGGTGTGGGCATCTGTGAGCAAAATCAAGCATTGATTTTTCAAAAATACCAACAAGAAAACGTGTCGATTGCTCGCAACCATGGTGGCACAGGACTAGGATTGTCCATTTGTCAGTTGCTGGTTCATTCCATGGGTGGGGCCATTGGTGTCAAGAGCCAGCCGGGATTGGGATCAGACTTTTGGTTCGTCTTGCCTGTAATGTTGCCTCAGCAACAAGCTAAAGATTCCATAATTGCTGTGGCAAAATGTGATCTGGAGTTAAAACCATGTGATAGCCGCAAAGTTCTCGTTGCTGAAGATGACATTGTCAACCAAAAGCTCATTGTTAGCATGCTCAAGCGATTGGGCCATCAACCAACAATTGCAGAAAATGGACAGATCGCCATAGACATGTTGGAAGACAAAAACAATTCATTCGATTTGGTGTTGATGGATTTGCAGATGCCTGTCATGGATGGCTTAGAAGCTACCCGCCGTTTGAGGACCATGGGATATAACAAGTTGCCTATATTAGCATTGACCGCCAGTGCAAGGAATCATGACTGCAAAGAGTTTGATGACTGGCTTTCAAAACCTTTAAAGCTGAAGCAGCTCAGAGACAAGGTTTTAGGGGTGAAGCGATGGGAGCCTCCTATGATCAGCAGCAAGCCATGACATAACCATCTTTAGCCACCATACATCAGCCCTTTCATGCCTTATTTCTACTTTAACTACTTAAGTACCTGGACTACAGATGAACGGAATTGCTAGTAGCCAGTTCAAAGATTACAGGTCAGACCTATGTATGATTCTTTTCGAGAGTAGTTACGGCTGTCTTGCATAGGCGGCTTTGACGCATCAGCTTGCAGCTTGCAACATGCTGGGGTGTGACCGCCTCTTGAATCCGATGCAGCACATTCTAACGGAAAGCCTCTACTAGTAGCTAGTAGCTCCAATAGCTATACTAGTTTGTTAAAGTACTGTTCACAGCTGGCTGGCTGGTGGTCTGCTAGTACTAGAGTAGAAAACCACTATTCCGCTACAACAACTTTCAATTCGTAAAAATAGTAGTAGGTAGTACTGTACTCCCCTCTACTACGAGTACTACTAGTACCATAGTACTCTCCAACATGTGCTAGTAGTACTACCTGGTACTACTAGCACTACTGGTAATAGTCTTCAGTAATACTGGTACCGAATCACCTGTAGACTATTGGACTGGTTTACTCAAACTCAAGCACTCTACCAGTCTACTACTAGCTACTAGCTAGCTAGAGTCTAGCTAGTAGTAGTCTCTAGTAGGAATCTAGTTTTCCAAGCGAACGAATTGAAAAGGTTAGGGTTGACAGTTCAACGCACTGCAAATCGCCAGAACCTCTAAACGAAGACGTTTTGAGGTTTTCAACTCTCGTACCACATTTTACATTATTTTCAATCCACGCGATAAACACAAGTTCCACAACCCAGGAACATCAAAGCATTTTGTACAGTGCACTCTACAACAGCTGTCTATAACACAAGTCGGATAACAAACATTTTTTTGGTGCCATGGACTCGCTACTGTCGAGCGTTTCCGCCTTGGAACCCCCAAAGAGTGTTGATACGGTGGACTATTCGGAAGATCTTATCCGACCCGTACCTAGTAAGGAAATTCCCAACTTTCCTGAATGTAACTACGATGAGAACCCAACAGAACTATACAAGGCTATTGAGGCCAAGCAGTGGGATGCCGTCCGGTGCTTTTTGTTAACAGGCAAGTGGAAAAGTACCACTACCCCATCGCAAGAAGCAACCTCCAGTCAAACACCATCGACTCAAGTTTGTACTTGGGTGACCAAATACGAAGTCAGTCTTGATGGAACGGGGCACGAAGGTAAATGGACCATGTTGCCCATTCACGCCGCTTTCTTGTACCGAGCTCCCGATGATGTGATTCGTCTCCTTCTCAAAACGTGTCCTGGATCTGCGAAATGTGCCGACGATCAGCGGTGGTTACCATTGCATTTTGCCTTCAAGCACAATGCTAGTGACACCTCGATCGGTTTGCTCCTCGATCAATATCCTGGAGCTCTTGCAGTTCGTTCCTTCCAGGAAGAGACTCCTGTTGACTGTGCCTTGGTAGGATCTCCAACGCAGCGATCCAAGATTATTCAAACCATCGTCGACAAACACAAAAGTGAATGGCAGAGGAAGCAAGCCAAGATGGAAACTAAGTTAAAGTCTAAGAAAAGTCAAATTCGCAAGATCCGTCAGTCCCTGGAGTGCAAGGAGGAGGAAGTGTCCAACTTGAACGTGGCCGTTGATTTGGTCAAATGGAGAGAAGATCAAGCCAAGAAGGCACTCTTCACTGTGATGTCTGAGTTGAAAGACATAAATGGCTGGTATCAGAGCCAGGAACAAAAGCGTAGCAAAGATGAGCTTACAGAAGATTTGGCTACCAAAATTACATCCTTGCAACAAATCGCCGAAAACTTGACCGCTGAAGCGGGGCGTATCGAGGAGCTGCGACAAAGGAGTTTTGATACACAAGATACGCGTGTGAAGCTCTTCCCAAAAAGTCGATTGCTTGCTCTTAAGAATAAGAAAAATGACATTGATTTTGACGAATCGGAGAGTGTGAGTGCCTTTTCGACGGCTACTAATGGAACCATGAACGAGAAAAACAACATTCACATGAACAACCATATTGTATTTCTTGACGAAGATGATCTGTCTCATTCTCCCTGCACATCTATGCATTCCGAGAAGCTGCCACTAAATGCCAACGTGTGTGAAGAAGAGGAGCTTCTTGTCACTCAAACGAAGCTGACTAATGAGTCAGCCAAATCCTCCTCTCCAGAGCCTGTCATTGAAACAAAAGAGAAAGAATCTTCCTCCTCCCCACCAACTTCCTATTCTCTCTCAAATTTGTTAGTTGCCACTACTAATTGTGGGCCTGTGACCTGTTTGAATGCTTCCGAGTCTGTTGACATCAACTCTACCACCTCTATAATTCACAACGCCAGCGACGCCAGCGAGAAGGCTGAATCTGAAAAGATTGCCACCAACACTAGCACTGAAAAGGACGTCAAAGAGCACGTCTTTTCTGCAACTCCTTGTCCTGCTTTCGACGTAGAGCAGGAGATTACTGAGGCTGCAAAGCCTTTCGTTGCTGAAGTGGTGTCGGTTGCAGAGACCGGTCCTGCCGAAAATACCAAGACCTCACGAAAGCCATTCTTCAAAAGTTTGAGAAGTGTCGCGAGTATTCTTTCTGCTATGGACACTCCAATCATTATGACCCCTCCAGTAGACAGCAATCGCACCGTGGATAACTCGGATATTTTTAGTAAAATCTCAAAACTCAACAGCGTTGAACAAACTCGCGAAGATGAAACTACTACCAGTAAGCTGAAAGAGTTTCCGGTAGATGATTATGCGATCAAAACGCAAGGTATACCGTCAGGAGGAAGCACATCAGCTAGGAGTGACACACAAAAAGAACCGACTGCAACCAAAGGCGTGAACGGAGCCTCGGTTGATGCCGCTTCTACTACTGAGGAGAAATCAGAAGACGATGTTGCCGGTGGCGAAGAAAGATTGACGGACTATTTGAATGATACTGCTACCACCAAGAATGGTAAAACACAGGCAATCGAAGGAGATGACGCCTCCCCTCGTATTTCAGAGATTCAGTCAGAAGCACACGACTCCAATACAACAAACAAACAAGCTGACAAGCCAATGAGTCCAAGTTTGCTGGATAAGGCCTGTGACGTAATGGCTTGCGGAGCTGTTACAAGTTATGAAATCAATGACATTCTAGAAGCAGATACTGCCGAGAGCGAAAATTTGAACCATGCAACAGAAAAGAAAGCAAATGTTGAAGGAACTGGCATCGAAGTCGACAACAGCAAAGATACCATAGTGGCGGAGGGTGCAACTAATGTATGTACTGTGCCCGCCGCAGATGCACCTACCGCAGAGCCCACCACAGATGCATCTACCGCAGAGCCCACCACAGATGCACCTACCGCAGAGCCCACCACAGATGCGACTACCGCAGATGCGACTACCACAGATGCGCTTCCCTCAGAGATGCCTACCTCAGTGCCATCTACTACTGGGGACTCGGCTGCCAAGGATACAGAAGAGTCTGCAAATTTGAGCTTTGTGGACAAGGCCATGGCAATTCTATGTGGTACTGCAATTGTGCAGAACAAAAACACAACTATGAATTCAATTGAAAGCACTGAAATGCAAGAAGAACCTGATACGGAAAAAACAAATGACGTTGATCCAATTGTCCCCTCCACAACCGAATCTGCGCCAAACAGTGTTACATCTACTACTACTTCAATCTCTCACAAGCCAGAGTCTCTGAGCTTGGTAGATAGAACTGTGGCTGCTGTTTGTGGCGGCCGCACCCATCTTGTAAAAGCAAACAATGTAACAAATATTCATGAATCTGCAGACACCAATGAAGCTTTGCCTTCTACAGATTTGTCCACACCAGCTAAAAATGAATCAACTGGTGTTGAAACCTCTGAAGGGCAAGAAAAGTTAAGCTTGATGGACAGAGTTATGGCAGCTGTTTGTGGTGGATGTGTTAGTGTCAAAGAAGAAGAAAGTCCTGCAAAATTTGACAAGTCAGTAGATGATGCTGACAACTGCCTGCCTTTCACAAGATCAGCCAACTCTGATAAAGCTCTAATAATCAAAACTGAGTCTGTGTTAGCGAAGGATGCATCTCCTACTGCTACGACTTCTGATAAGACAAAAACCTTGAATTTAATGGACAAAGCTATGGCTGTTGTCTGTGGTGGATTCACTGGTGTTGAAGAAGAGGAGGGAGTTGTTTTTCCTGACAAGACTGAAGAAGAAAGAAAATGTTCGTCGCCTGCAGCTGCTGCTGCTATGCACAGCTTCAGTTACATTGACAAAGCAAGGGCAGCTTTCTATAGTGCAAGCAGCAAAGCAAAAGCACAGACAGAAGAAGAAAATACCACAAACGTGGTAGAAACTACTGGGAAAGACAATGCTACTGCGACGAAAGAACAGGTATTTGCCAATAATGTAAATGCCAAGAGCAGCAATACTGCTGCTGAAACAATCCAGCAGAATTTGTTCCACAATGCGTTCAATTTCTTTGCTTGCGGCATGGGCAATGCATCGCAGACCTCACTTGAAGAATCAGTACTTTCCGATGATGACGTGCCAAGGATGAATTCTACAGCACCACCCAAGTCCAGCAACATGGGCACGATAGTGTCAAAAGTCAGTGAGCTCTCGAATGACAAATCCAGTGAAGGAGAGAACAAAGATGAAACGAACAATGATGCAGAGGAGAACGAAACTTCAGACAATGCCAACCAAAAGGAAGTCACCATTCCTGCATTGTTCCCAAATGATTATGCTCCAGATGTTCCCGTTGATAAAACCAAGAAAAACGATGATTTTTACAAGGTCAAGAAAGAAAACGAAAGTGATTTCGAAGTAGTCGTAGAGGATGAGAGTAATGCCGCTCACTTCGAAAAAAAGAATGAACCCGAAGTTGTCGTAGAGGATAAGGGTAATGCCGAGAATGAAATCAATGTACCTGATGCGACTAAGATTGAATACATGCAAGATGAAGTTGGAGTTGAGATGTCTCCGTCCATCTTCGGATCCAATGATGACATCGAGTCGACATGTGTGAGCTTGGAGCAAACGGATGGCATCTCTACCAATGATTCGAGCGCGGTAATGAAAGAAATCAATGTACCTGATGCGACTAAAACTGAATTTATGCAAGATGAAGTTGGAGTTGAGATGTCTCCGTCTATCTTCGGATCCAATGATGACGTGGAGTCGACATGTGTGAGCATGGAGAAAACGGATGGCATCTCTGCCCAGGGCTGGATCGCGGTAGTCGAGACGCGTGATGATGACAAAATCGAGGCTTTTGCGCCTACTGGGGCGATTGCAGACGGAGCATTCAAAGAGATAACCACAGAATCAAACGAACGATACAACAATTTACTCGATTCTATTTTGATTAAAAGAAAACCTGTAAGTCCCGTTATCGATGCAACCCAAACTCCAGTGTCAAACAAGAAGAAGAATGTTCGTTCCTCGATTCGGGGTGCGATCAAGAAACTTGCACCCCAGGCCAAATTACGCCAGTCCAAGGACTTGACGACGACGTTGCCGAGTGCTAGTATCGCGGGTGGAATGGTCAAGGCGGCGGTTCCGAAAGCTTCCACTGTCACCACTTCGGGAAAAGGCGGAAGATTTAAAAAAGTTTTCTTCAAGCCGAGAAAACTCAGAGTGAAACCTATTTAATACTTCATGACAATGCCAATTTATTTATGGGTGTCAACTACCGGTACAGTAAACCATAAAAAGGAATAGTTTTTGTGTGAACAGTTACCAGGTAGTAGAGTACCACTGGTGGTAGTAGACTCTACTAGCTAGTAGTCGTCGGACGACTAGCAGCTAGCTAGGAGTAGTAGTAGTACTAGTAGTAGTCTACTAGTCTTCTACTAGCTACTAGTAGAGTACGGTAGTGGAGGAGTGTCGACCTCTTGTTGCAGTAGAATTAGGATTATTTGTCACATGTGACGTGTACTGAGGGAAATACAGGTCTAGATCCAGTCTCAATTTCTGGAAGACCGATCGCGATGACCCATACAACCATAATATATAATTTTTCACTGTTTATCCTCCTCCTGACACAACTACTTTACAACGAACGTATAATTTCGATTTTGAGTGGAAAATTGAAATTGTCGGCTAGCCTGGATGAACAGCCAGGAAGTCTATAGTAAAACAGTACAAAACAGCAATGAAGCACGACGATACAAAGTAAGACAAGTTAAGATAACAGATCAGCAAGACAGCAAGATAAGAAAATAAGCAGATATATAAGATGGTAATAAGAAGAAGTTAAGACAAGAACAAGATGACAGCAAGATGATAAAATGATGACGATTTGGCATGAGCGACTGAAGCAAAGCTTGGCTCCGTCTAAAAGGCACTGTATGTGTAATTTTGTTTTTGCAGTCAAAATTTAAAGCTGCCTTTCTCTAACTTAGCCAAGAGATACTACAATGTTAGCTTGCTATTAGCTGCTTTT
>Ga0210025_1001556_pt1:10000-24639 | contig 24639 bp, 13 predicted proteins | sample CryGeyme20150102_FD_183989 | JGI IMG/M metagenome (GOLD analysis project Ga0210025, IMG submission 183989) | Groundwater microbial communities from Crystal Geyser aquifers in Utah, USA - Crystal Geyser metaG 2015-0102 (SPAdes) (version 2) | ecosystem: Environmental > Aquatic > Deep... | reverse complement strand
TTTGCGATAATAGAAGTATAATAATTTTCAGCTTCTAAAAGCTCGGCAGGTAAAGACGCATTTTGAGCATAATTTTGTCTATTATTTCCTTCAAAGTTTTCATCAAAACCTCTCATTCCATTTTCTTCGTACATAGAAATCAGTTCTTCATTTTCTGCTGTCAGCATACTTATAGTGTCAGCTTGATACATAAAAGTAGTAATCAAAAGTGCCGTCAGAGAAGCTGCAACTGTCCAAAATTTTCGAAGAGAAACTGTTTTTGTTGTTGGCATATTCTTTTGATTTCTTGTTTCTAAAGAGGTAGCATGAGAAGAATATTGAGAAGTTATTGGAGCAGGTTTGACCCAATTTGTTACATCTCTTTTTACTTCTGCGTAACCTATTTTGATACTTTTGGCAGTCTTTTCTGTTTCAGACGAAATAGGAGCAGGTTTGACCCAGTTTTTGGTTTCTTCTTTTTCTGACTCTTCTGATTCAATTTCTATCAGTTTTTTTGCTCTTTCTTCTATGATATTTCTAGGCTCTAAACGACTTGCTTGTTCGTTTTTCATTTTGGCTTGAATAGCTAAAAAGTTTTTTTCCATAGAAAAAGAAGCATCAAACTGCTGATTGATTGATTTTTTTTCTTCTTTTTGAAGTTTGCTACGATGAGTAAGTAAGAATTTTTCAAGCTCATCAAGCTGTCTTTCTTCTGTATTTTTATTTTTATTGTCCATTTTTACATGCTGTTTTAGTATTGTTTTTGTCGTTGGTAAAGACACCAACAACGGTAAGTATTTTTTTATGAAATTTTAAGCCGTTGTCGGTGTCCCCACTGACGACTTTTATAACATGGTTCGTAATCTCTTTTTTGCTCTACTGTATTGTGATTTTGAAGTAGAACTAGAAATTCCTAATATTTCTCCAATTTCTTCGTGGTCGTAACCTTCAAAAAGATATAAACTCAAGACGATTCTATAACCGTCGGATAGCTTATTGATAGCATCTTTTACTCGGCTGACTTCCGAATTGTGTTTGGTAACTTTTTCAGAAATTCCTGTTTGAATATTCATTTCTGCAAAGTCATTTTCAGAATTTTCATCTTCTTCAATAGCTGGTTCGACAACCATTTCATCCAAAGAAACCAAATCAACCTTCTTTTTTTGAAGATAATTAATTGAAGTATTTATGACAATGCGTTTGAGCCAAGTTCCAAAAGCTGCATCACCACGATATTCTTCAATTCGCATAAATGCCCTCACAAAAGCATCTTGCACTACTTCTTCTGCTTCGTGTCCTTTGCCCACAATTCTGACACAAACATGATACATCGCTCTGACGTACTTTTCGTAGAGTTGGTATTGCGCCTTCTGACTTCCTAATCGAACTTTCTTAATAAGTTCGGAATTAGGTTCTTCGTAATTGGTATCAACAGTTGGGTTAGACATTTAAGTAATTCTATTGTTCTGATTGTATCTTTATTGTTATTATTATTTTGAATAAAAATACTATTTTTTCGTTAGTTGTTGTTAGAGATATTCAAATCGTTTTTGTTATCTCTTATGCTATGAAAGACAAGACAAAAAATCAAAGGTTGCAACAATCTGAAAAAAAAGAGAAAGAAATCAAAAAATAATAGATCTTCCGACTTTTTAGCGATTGATATTATTTTGTATTTTGTTCAAGTCTGTACCTTTAGGTCTGACTTGAATAAAATAAGCCTTTCGGAATTAGAAATACTTATTTTAATTTGGTCAGACTTCCAGTACAGACCAAATCAAAATAGAAGTCTGCCATACAAACCTTCATTCAAAAAACTCTTATCTTTGTATAAATTTTATTGAATTCAGTTTTATAGAAAATAATAATAATAGAATCAGAAGTTAATGAAGACACTTATACTTATCAGACACGCCAAATCTTCGTGGAAAGACGAAACCTTGCCAGACCGTGAACGACCATTAAATACAAGAGGAAAAAATGACGCTCCTTTGATGGGACAAATTTTGTTTGAAAAAAATATTATTCCAGATTTAGTTTTGTCTAGTTCTGCCAAACGAGCAAAAAAGACAGCCCAAAAGATTTTTTTTGATGTTTATGGGTTTATGGAAAGTCAAGTTCATTTAACGGACGATCTTTATTTTACTGGTCTTCCCTTTCACATGAGAATTATTAATACACTTTTAGACACAAAAAACACAGTTGCTTTGGTCGGACATAATCCTGATTTTAGTGGTTTGGTAGATTTTTTGGCAGAAGAACCTGTCGAAGAAATGCCTACAAGTGGAGTATATTGTTTGGATTTTGATGTAAATTCGTGGAGTGAAGTAGCAAGACATTCGGGAAGAGTTCGTTTTTTTGAATATCCTAAAAAGTATAAAATGAGCTGAATCAATTACGAATTAAAAATTACGAATTACGAAAATCATTTTTTGTATTTGAAAATTGTATTTTAGCTTTGCTGACTTTACAGTTCATTTTCTGTTTAAAATTGCATTCCAAAAATCAATGAAAAAAAAGACAATCAAATTTCTTGTTCCTTATCCTTACGACATTGCCCCTGGTCAGCGATTTCGTTACGAACAGTATTTGGATATTCTCACAGAAAATAATTTTGAGTATGAATTATTGTCTTTTTTAGACGAAGGAACCAACAAAATTCTCTACAAAAAAGGACACACTATTCAGAAAATAATAGGAGTTTTGAAAGGCTTTTTAAGGCGTTTTGTTCATATTTGGAAGGCTAGAAATGCAGATTTTGTGTTTTTATTTCGTGAAGCTACGCCAGTAGGGTTTCCTATTTTTGAATGGATTTTGGTAAAGGTTTTTAATAGAAAGATTATCTATGATTTTGATGATGCGATATGGATTCATGCGACTTCTTCTCAAAATAAATTAGCTGCTTTTTTCAAATCGCCTGATAAAGTAAAACAGATTTGTAATTGGTCGTATAAAATAAGTGTAGGAAATGAATATTTACAAAAAAATGCCATTGAGTTTTTGAATACGTTTGCAAATTCCACTACAAAAGCCATCTTAAATCCAACCACGATTGACTTAGAAAAAAAACACAATATTCTACACGAACACAATCCAAATAAAAAACCGATTATTGGCTGGACAGGTTCGCATTCTACGCTAATTTATTTAGAAATGATAATTCCTATTTTGAAGGAATTAGAACAGAAATATGATTTTGTTTTTCGTGTTATCTGCAATCAAAACCCAAATCTTGACACAGAAAATCAGTTAAAAAGTTTTGAATTTGTAAAATGGAATAAAGAAACAGAAATAAAAGATTTATCAGAATTAGATATTGGAGTGATGCCACTTACGGCGGATGCGTGGGCAGAGGGAAAGTGTGGTTTTAAAGCCTTGCAATATATGGCTTTGGGTATTCCTGCTGTGATTTCTCCGATTGGTGTCAATAAAAAAATCATTAATCAAAATGAAAATGGTTTTTTAGCTGATACAGAAACTGAATGGAAAGAATATCTATCTTTTCTTTTAGAAAATCCACAAAAAAGACAAGAAATGGGAACTCTAGCTTTAAAAACTATCCAAAATGAATATTCTGTAAAATCTAATACAGAGAATTTTTTGGAATTATTCGAGTAGCACAGACTTCCTTTCTGTGAAAAAACAATTTATTGATAAATTCTATTAATCTTGTTGGTGGAAGGGTAAGTAGAAAAATGAATTGTATAAACATGACAAACCAAAAAAGAATTAAAATCTAACTTTTAACAAAATTCCAATTTTATCACAAGTCAAATTTGTTTTTTTCCAAATTATTGACGTTCTTTGAACAAAATACCAATAAATACGCTGCACGCATAACAATTTAGAAAAGTATCGTAATTATTTAACTTGTTCTTAACAAAGTTAATCCTTTTCTAAATTAGCTTTACTGTAATAAAAAATCGTTTTATTTTCTTATATTTGGGAAAAGCGATTTAGGGTTCTTAGTGTTCTAGTCTTGTTCTAGTCTTGTTCTAGTTTTAATTTATATTTTCAGAATTATTTTAATTTAATAATCTGATTTATTGCTAATTGATCACTAATCAACCGTTTTGTGATACACGTTTTAGATTCAAAACAACTAAAGAAAAAAACTATCTACCTAGATAAAATAGATAAAAATTCTTTTACGGTGCTATTTTACAAGCCACTTTGTAGTTTGGTTTCCAAACTCTATTATTTTTTTGTCGCTTTATTTGTAGCAAATCCTATCACAATTAATTTTCTCCTGAAAAATTCTATTTTAGAAAATTACAATACAGAAATAAATATATTTCATTCAAAAAATCAACACATTCAATTATGTCCAATACAAAATCTGAACCTCTAGCCAACCTAGAAGTAAAGGGAAAAGTTACGCCCGAATTTGAAAAAATATTAACGCCTGAAGCTCTATCGTTTTTGGCAGAATTACATCAGAAATTTGATGCTCGTCGCCACGAATTATTAGAAAAAAGAAATAAAAGACAAGAAGACATCAATAATGGAATAATGCCTACTTTCTTATCCGAAACGAAGCATATCAGAGAAGACAAAACATGGAAAGTTGCCCCAATTCCGAAAGACTTACAAGACAGAAGAGTAGAAATTACGGGACCTGTGGAAAGAAAAATGATGATAAATGCCCTAAACTCAGGTGCAAATATTTTCATGACAGATTTTGAAGATTCTAATTCGCCTACGTGGGAAAATGCCGTTCAAGGTCAGATAAATTGTTATGATGCTATTCGTCGTACGATTACTTTTCATGATGCAAAAAAAGGTAAAGATTACAAGTTGAATGAAGATGTAGCTGTTTTATTGGCTCGTCCTCGTGGTTGGCATTTGAATGAAAAGAATTTACTCATTGATGGAAAACCAATTTCTGGAGGTCTTTTTGACTTTGGATTGTATATGTTCCATAATGCAAAAGAACTTGTTGCTCGTGGTTCTGGACCTTATTTTTATCTTCCAAAAATAGAATCTCATTTGGAGGCTCGTCTTTGGAATGAAGCATTTGTTTTTGCTCAAAATTACCTTGAAATTCCTCAAGGAACAATCAAAGCAACTGTTCTTTTAGAAACAATTATGGCTTCTTTTGAGATTGAGGAAATTTTATACGAACTCAAAGACCACATGGCAGGAATCAATGCAGGACGTTGGGATTATATTTTTTCGGCTATCAAAAAATTCAGAAATGTAGTCAAAAATCCACTTCCTGACCGTAGTCAAATCACAATGACAGTTCCATTTATGAGAGCTTATACCGAACTTTTGGTAAAAGGTTGTCATACACGAGGAGCACACGCTATTGGTGGAATGTCTGCTTTTATTCCTACTCGTCATGATGAAGAAATCAACAAACAAGCCTTCGAAAAAGTCAGAAAGGACAAAGAACGTGAAGCCAACGATGGTTTTGATGGTTCTTGGGTAGCGCATCCAGATTTGGTAAAAGTAGCAAAAGATGTTTTTGATGCTAAATTTGGCGACAAACCAAACCAAAAAGACCGTTTAAGAGAAGATGTAAATATTGAAGAAACGGCAAAAGACCTTACTAATTTTGATATCGAAGGTGGGAAAATCACCGATGCAGGTATCAGAATGAATTTTAATGTAGGTATTCGTTATATCGCTTCTTGGCTGGATGGAGTAGGTGCAGCAGCTATTTTTAATTTGATGGAAGATGCAGCAACTGCCGAAATTTCAAGAACGCAACTTTGGCAATGGCTCAATAATCCAAATGCTGTATTAGATGGAGATAGTAGTAAGCCAATTACAGAAGAATACTTGAGAAAATGTATGGAAGAAGAGTATCAATCTATAAAAGATGAAGCTGCTCAATATCCAAACTTTGACTTCGCAAACTCAAAATTTCCAAAAGCAAAAGAGCTTATGGAACAATTAGTTTTCACACAAGAATACAAAGACTTTTTGACAACAGAAGCCTATCATTTAATATAAAAATGGCATTTGTAGGGACGATGCATGCATCGTTCTTACTATAAAGAAAAACCAAAATCCTTAACTGGACACACAATAAAATAAATCGACAAGCACAAACACACGCTCTTTCTATAAATTAATTATAAAAAAACAATTCAAAAACTGGTTACTGGTAAATAATTATTCGTAACTGTAAAAAAAAATTATATGTCTAAGACAAACGGAACTCCAAACAAATTTGCTCACAGAAGCGCATCAGAATTAGAAAACGAGTGGAAAACATCGCCACGTTGGAAAGGAATTACTAGGGATTATACAGGAGAAGATGTAGCCAAGTTACGTGGTTCGGTAAAAGTAGAACATACATTAGGACGTATGGGTTCAGAGCGTTTGTGGGAACTTATGAACAATGAGCCGTATGTAAATTCTCTGGGTGCAATTACAGGAAATCAAGCCGTACAGCAAGTAAAAGCTGGTTTGAAAGCAATTTATATGAGTGGCTGGCAAGTTGCAGCAGACGGAAACAACGCTGGACAAATGTATCCAGACCAAAGTTTGTATCCTGCTGATAGTGTTCCAAAAATGGTAACTCGTGTAAACAATGCACTTATGCGTGCCGACCAAATCGAAAATGCAGAAGATGCAAATTCTGTACATTGGTTAGCTCCAATCGTTGCTGATGCAGAAGCTGGTTTTGGTGGCGTTTTGAATGCTTTTGAATTAATGAAAGGCATGATTGAAGCAGGTGCAGCAGGTGTTCACTTCGAAGACCAACTTTCTTCTGCCAAAAAATGTGGCCATATGGGAGGAAAAGTATTAGTTCCCACTAAAGAAGCTGTTCAAAAATTGAAAGCTGCTCGTTTGGCTGCTGACGTTTTGGATGTTCCTACTGTTTTGATTGCTCGTACAGATGCAAACGGTGCATTTTTGATTACAAGTGATATCGATGAAACGGATGCTCCATTTATTTCTGATGAACCTCGTACAACAGAAGGATTTTTTGTTTTGAAAGGTGGAATTGAAGCTGCTGTTGCTCGTGGTTTGGCGTATGCTCCCTATGCTGACGTAGTTTGGTGTGAAACGTCTAAGCCTGATGTAGAGGAGGCTCGTTATTTTGCTGAAAAAATTCATGAAAAATTTCCCGGTAAATTATTGGCTTACAACTGTTCGCCTTCGTTCAACTGGACTGCAAATTTAGATGCTGATACCATCGCTAATTTCCAAGAGCAATTAGGAAAAATGGGTTACAAATTCCAATTCGTAACGCTTGCAGGTTTCCACAGCTTAAATATGGGAATGTTCGAACTTGCATTGAAATATAAAACGGAAGGAATGGCTGCTTATTCTCGTCTTCAAGACAAAGAGTTTGATTACGAAGAAAAAGGTTATACAGGAACGAAACACCAACGTTTTGTAGGTGCTGGTTATTTCGACCAAGTAGCTCAAGCTATCGTAGGTGAAGGCTTATCAACGGCTGCCTTGAAAGGCTCAACAGAAGAAGAGCAATTCAATGAAGCTAAAGTATAAGCTATAACTATTTTTTAGAATTTCTGAAAACGAACTATCTCTTTTTTTTGGGGGTGGTTCGTTTTTTTGTTGGTATTATTATTAGATTTTGCTATATTTATGAACAATATAAAAATAAGACAAACTATGCAAAAAAATATCCTAACTGACCTATTTCAAAAATATATTCCTACAAAAGAAGGAGATGCTTCTGGATTGCTTTTGCTAGACTTACCTACTGGATTTGGCAAAACCTATTCTATAATGGAATTCATATATAAAACATATAGAAACCACGATAAGAATATTATCTTTCTAACCAATTTAAAAAAGAATTTAGATAAAAACTCTTTACAGAAGTTTTTTGAAGCAAATGATGAAATTGAACAGTACGAAAAAGATGTGATTTTCTTAGACTCTAATAGTGACTCTGTAATTGAAAATTTAGAAAAAGTAAGAGATGAGATAACAGATGATATTCTAAACTCTAGTGCTTTTAAAAATTTAGATTATCAAATAAATACATACAACAGAAGTAAAGAGAACAAATATCAAAAGGATTTTACAGATTTTACAAAAAATGAAATTCGTCAAAAGTATGAACCAATATTTAGAAATGAAGTAATAAAGTTTCTAAATGATAACTTTACGATTAGAAAGGATAAAATTGAAGCAATCAAAAATTTTCCAAAATATAATTGGATAGGAAAATTATATCCTGCTGTATTTACAAGTGAAAAACGAATATTTTTCATGAGTATAAAAAAGTTTCTTGTCAAAAATTCTACTATTGTTGGTTCTTCTCATTCATTTATAGATGAAAATTTTTTACAAAATGCAATCATTATAATTGACGAATTTGATGCTAGTAAAGAGGTTATATTAGAACATATAATACAGCAGCAATTACAACATCGTATTAGTCTTATTAATTTGTTTAGTCAAATATACAGTAGCTTTATTTCTTTAGATTTGCCAGAAGATTATTATGAAGAGTCTGAAAGAAGTAAAGATGAAAATAAGTGGCGTAAGGAGAATAATAAAAGAGCAGAAACTCCAAGAGAGATAATAGAAAAACTAATTAAAGCAACCCAAGAGTTGCATAAAAAATATAATTTTAATTACTCTTTCAAAACTATAGGGATAGAAAAAAAACGCACTTTCCTTTTTCATGATGAGAGATATTCAACCATTACAGGAGATAAAGAAAAAAGGTTTATTCATCTAAAAACTGATATAGACAAAAAATTGAATCAAATTATAATTTCAGAGCAAAAGTCTGAAGAAAATCCTAGTATTATTGATTTTATAAATCAGTTACGAGGCTTCATAAATCATTTCAAATCATCTTCAAAAATTATAGCAGAAAATTATCAATATTTAGTTAATCAAGAACGAGAAGAAAAAAATGATATTCAAGAAATTCATTTTTCCTATGAAAATGCTCTAAAGTCTTTCTTTAATCAGTTAAAGATATCAAAAGAAAATATAGATTACTTGGTAGAAAGTATTTTGAGTGAAGGTGTTTTTAGAGAAAATAAAAGAAAACAAAAAGCTGATAATTTTGAAAATCAAACTTTCTATGAAAAAGGAGTTAGATACTATGAATTTGAAGACAATGAGAACCACAATACTAAATCTCATGTTTATTCTACCGATTTTAATAGAACACCTGAAAAATTATTGCTAGATATTTCACAAACTAATTTTGTAGTAGGCTTATCTGCAACAGCAACTATTGAAACTGTATTGGGAAATTATGATTTGAGTTATTTAAGACGAAATCTTACAAAAGAAAAATTACTTAAAATCAGTAAGGAAGAACAATCAAAACTAAAAGAAATTTTTGATGAAAGAAATAAGAATTATGTAGGTATAGAAACAAGTTTTATAAATACAAATAGAGGTTTAGAAACAGAATTGAAGAGCTTAGGTTTTGAAGGTATCAGTAAAAATAAAATGCTTACAGAATTAGAGAAATATGATGATAAGAGCTATTACATTGTAGAACGTTATCTTAGAATAGCAAAAGCATATCAGAATTTTGTAAAATATACTGATATTAAATCCTTTTTATGTTTTCTCACTATTTTACCAAAATCAAATAGTATAGAATGTAATGAGAATATTCTGAAAACTTTATTTGAACAAATAGAAAAAGCTCAAAATCATGAAGATAGAATACAATATCATTATATTATTTTAGACTCTACAAATTTTGAAGATGAGAAAAAACTCATACTAGAAAGACTTAGTAGAGGAGAAAAAATATTTGTAATTACAACCTATAAGACTTTAGGTGCAGGACAAAATTTACAATATTCTATTCCAGAAAATTTACAATCAGAGAGTTATACAAAAAAAGTATTTACTAGAAGTTCAGATGATAAACTTGAAAAAGATTTTGATGCAATTTATTTAGATAAACCAACTAATTTAATAGTAAACAATAAAGAAACTTTAAGTGAAGAACAAAAGGCAAAACGTATTTTTCATTTAGAAATGCTTCATGAATCTGATAAAATAGATAAAAAACAACTCAAGCAAGAAGTAAAGAATACATTGAGTTTTAAAGGATATTATGAAAATAGTGGTGTCAAGTTTTCTACTTTAACCGATTTTAGAGAATTTTTGATAAAAGAAATTGTACAAGCGATTGGTAGAATAAGCAGAGCTACTTATAAAAACAGTACAGTTTATGTATTTGCAGACGAACAAATTGTTCCATTTATTCAAAATATCAATATTGAAGAAAAGCTATACTTGAAAGAATTTGAAAAATTAGTAACTAAAGCAAAATTAATAGCTGTAAAAGAAGTAAAAGAAGATGATAGCTTTTATGATAAACAAATGAAACGCACTACTCTTCAAGCAAAAAGCTGGATTGATGGCAAAATAGCAAGACAATTTACTAGACAAAACGATATTGAAGAATGGCAGCAATTACGAGAAATGGTATTAAAATATCCAACTATTGATTTGGAAGAATATCAATCTGAAAAACCTTTTAGCAGTTGTCAGTTTGCTTATGTTCCTATTTCAGAAGAAGGAAGAATTATCAAAAAAGACACCTATTTTTTTAAAAATAATGGAAGCAATGAATTTGAAGATATAGAAATTAGTATTTCAAATAGAAATTGGAAAGAAGTTTCTCAAAACGAAGCACGTTTAAAAGACCTTATGCAAATTGATTTTCTTAGAGAAATGTTTGAACTAAATGATTATGCAACTTCATTTCAAGAAAACAGTTATATCCTTTCTCCTATTATTTTCAATAACATTTATAAGGGAGCGTTGGGAGAAATAGTAGGTAAATTTATTTTAGAAAAGGATGTTTTACCCAAAAATACGCTAAAAGAATTATCAGAAAGTATTTTTGAAAAATTTGATTATGTTTATAATGAGAATATATTTATAGATTTTAAATTTTGGTCAGAAAAAAATGAGCAAAGTAGGGAAAAGCAAATAGATAAAATCCATAGGAAAATAAAATTTTTAGAAGAAAAAAACAAAGAAGTTGAAAAAGTAATAATCATAAATATATTTGCTAAAACTTCATATAAAAATACAACAAGTTTAGACAAAAGAATAATAGAAATTCCTTTTCTTATAGAAGAAGAAAATTCTAGTTATAAAATCTCTACTTCTCAACTTTCCAAAATATCCAAACTCTTACTCACAAAATAAAAAAATATTGTTATGCAAATTCAAAATGAACATATTGAACAAATTCCTAATTCATTTAGAACAAATGAAATCAATGTAGATAAGTTATTTACAAGAGAAAATCTAAAGAAAATAGATGAAAAATTTTCAATTTATAGATTTGATTTTGAAAATGAAGACACCTATTATTCTCCTTTTATAGACAAGATTTATGAAAATATAAAATTTGCTAAAGCTACAATTCATGCAAAGAATGTTAAAGGTAAAGGTCACTTTTACGTATTATTTGAAAAAACTGAAGAAAACGAATTTGAAATAATAGACCAACTAAAGGAAATAGCAAAAGGAGAGTTGAAACGGAATCAGATAAAAATAAAGGAAACTAAAGAAAAATATCAGAATGATTTAGATATAATGCAAAGTCGCCATTTAGCTCAACTTCTTTTAAATAGTTTAGCACATAAAAATAAAGACAGTTTTAATAATATGACAGGAAGGTTGTATTGGCTTGTAAAAACAAAAAATGCTTCTAAAAAAGATATAAAATTAGAAAAACCAGCAGTACAACAACAGGTTGCATTAGAAATAAAAATAGACCAAGATTTGTTATTAGAGTTAAATGTTAGAACATTTACAAATATAGAATATGTAGAAAAGTATAATTTGATAAAAGGTTCGGTTAAAAAAAGAGCGCAATATATCATCAGTAATGACGAAGTGCGAACTATGCAACCTCACTTTGGCAATAGTAAAAATAAAGATATTTTTATAATTGCTCAATTTGAAAATACTAGAAGTACAATACCTTTTTTCAATTTTAGTACAGGAAATGTAGAGTCTTTTAAGGAGTCTAAGAGTGGAGTATTAGACGAATTATTAAAACAAGCCAAAAGTCATCTATCAGATTATATGACTATCAAATTTTGTGAACGTCCTTTTACAGAAAGTATTGATGAAAAAAGCAATGCAAATAAAGATACTAGAGTAATGGATTTTTTTAAACAGAAACAAATAAATATTGATGTTGCAGAAAGTTTGAAAGAGAATAAAGAAATAGAAGACCTTAGCAAAAAAATTAAGGAGGTTCTAAAAAAAGATAAACAGTATGAATGTCAGAATGTAAATATTAGTCCTTGCAAGATTGATGATATTAACATCAGAATAATAAGAGAAGAAAAATATTATCAAGATGAAAAAAATAAAATTAAAGATGAGCATTTCAATAAATCAAACAAGAAAAATAAGGAGCAATATGTAGTACAACATATTACTGATAAATTTAAGTTAGACAAAAACAACAAGAAAGTAAATTATCTACTTACAGAAGCGTTTATCAAAAATGATTTGAAGCAAAAGAAAATATCAATTATAGATTGGAAGTTTGGAAAGTGGACTTTTTTACATAAAGAAAAGAAGGAAATAGGAACTCTTGATGGAGAAGAAAAAAAATACATAATTACTTTCTATCTAATGACAGTAGGAGAAGACGGAGAACTTGACTTTGAAGTTTGTAAAGGACATGATTTATTTAGTAGCCAACTTCACAAAGAGTATCAAGAAAAGTATATGGAAGAAGATGAATCAAATAAATATAAAACAGGTAATATTGAGGGGTTAATAATTTCTGATGAGGGAGATATAAACATTATTTATAGAACTCCAATAATTACATTACAAGAAATAGAAGAAATTGCGCTTGAGTTTGAAAGAGGAAGTGAAGATACTGAAATTGAGGTGCAAAATTTAATTAGAATGTTTAGCAATTTTATCATGCAACAAAAGACAGACGAGTATAAAGAAGTGTTAAAAGACATATGTGGAGATATAAAGGAGTTTGGCAAAACAATTACTAAAGCTAGACTAAATGGATTATTTGAAAAGCACTTAATAGCTAGTGAATTAGTGAAAGATAAGAATGGAATAAATAAAAGTTCTCTAAAAAGGAAATTTAATACTTTTTATCGTGATAACTCTTTTACGTATTTAGGTATAGAAGATATTTTGCACCCTCGCATTATAAAACAAGAAATAAATAAATCGAAGATTGGCATTCAGTATCATGAAGATAAAAAAAAGAAGAGGCATATTATTTCGCAGGAGAGTATTCTGATAAAATTAAATCTTCTTTCAGTACAGCTACTCACATTAGAATAATAAAGCCTGTCAGAAAATTAAATGGAGATAAAAGCAAAATACTTTTTAATAAATTATTACCAACAATGGATGTAGATTTTGTTAAGAAAGGTAATCCTACTGTTATTCCTTTTCCTTTTAAATATCTTAGAGAATGGATAAAGATGAATTCATTAGACTAATCAAAACTAAAAACACAAATTCAATAAAAAAATGCTTCAAAAAGCTAAAAAACACCTATCAAAAGACCCTCTCTTTATTCCTGTATTAGAAAGTGTAGAAATAAATACATTCAAAGATTTAGAAGATGAAGGAATTAAGAGTGAAGTAAATATCATGACTTCTCTTAGTAAAGCGATTGTTTCCCAACAGCTTTCTGTAAAAGCAGCCGATACTATATATAAACGGTTTCTAGGTTTGTTTGATGGAGTTTCTCCAAATGCTACTGTTTTATTAGAAACTGATATTGAAACCTTAAAATCGGTAGGATTATCAAAACAGAAAATAACGTATATAAGAGAAGTAGCCTTATTTGCTCAAAACAACGATATTTCAATAGAATTTATCAATCAGAAAAGCAATGAAGAGGTAATAGAATACTTGACACAGATAAAAGGAGTAGGAAGATGGACAGTAGAGATGTTATTAATGTTTACACTTTGGCGACCAGATGTTTTTCCTGTTGCAGATTTAGGAATCCAACAAGCCATCCAAAAACTCCTCAAAACAGAAGAAAAAGGAAAGGAATTGATAAAATTAATGAATACGCACGCTGAAAAATGGAAACCCTACCGAACTTTTGCAGCTATGTACTTATGGAAATGGAAAGATACTAGTAAATCGTAATAATTTAGGATTAATGATAAATCTAAATTTTTGCACCTTCTTATTTGTAACTCATTTATAATCAAATAGTTGATTTAATTTAAGACTTGCAAAACAAAAAATTCTTCAAAAAAGGTTGATTTTTTTATAGAAATAGTTTGCAGGAATAAAAAAGGTTCTTACCTTTGCACTCCCCAAACGAGGGGAATAGACAAATGTAGCGTAGCCTTTAGGCTGGGATTGTATTTAAAATTCAAGAAAAAGTAAAACGAAAAAAACTTTCAAATTTTTACAAATAAAATTTGGTAGTTTAAAAAATACCTTTTACCTTTGCATTCCCTTTCAGAAACGCTGAAGAGAAACAGTAAGTAAAAAGATAAAGATTGAAAATAAAAAAGATGAATTAATTTTGTATTTAGTTTGTTTTTAAAATAAAAGTTTTTACCTTTGTGCTTCCAAAAAAGTAGCTTACTCTTTAGAGTGAGAAACTGTACCAAAGATTTTAGTCTTTGTGTTTGTAAATCAAGCAAAAGCAAAACAAAAAAAAACTTTCAAAAATTTAGAAATAAAATTTGGTAGTTTAAAAA
>Ga0210025_1001556_pt1:0-7500 | contig 24639 bp, 13 predicted proteins | sample CryGeyme20150102_FD_183989 | JGI IMG/M metagenome (GOLD analysis project Ga0210025, IMG submission 183989) | Groundwater microbial communities from Crystal Geyser aquifers in Utah, USA - Crystal Geyser metaG 2015-0102 (SPAdes) (version 2) | ecosystem: Environmental > Aquatic > Deep... | reverse complement strand
AAGGCAGTGCTCGCAAGAAGCTGCTTAGGGCAAAACTAGCGACTGGGGCTAAGTCGTAACAAGGTAGCCGTACCGGAAGGTGCGGCTGGAACACCTCCTTTCTGGAGATTTTATATCTGTACTTTGTTTTAATTGACAAATGGGAGTTTTATAATATCGTATTTACAAATGTTTTGTTCATCAATCTGCATAAGGAATTTTGTTTTAGAAAAGCTGAAACAGTTATTAGATAAGGTATGAATTGAGTTATGAATATTTAATTTTAATAGATTAAATTATTGTAATTTTAATTATATAGGTCTATAGCTCAGTTGGTTAGAGCGCTACACTGATAATGTAGAGGTCTGCAGTTCGAGTCTGCGTAGACCTACGATTTGATTGAATTTATTCAATCAAAGCATATTACTTTATCTTTGGGGAATTAGCTCAGCTGGCTAGAGCGCCTGCCTTGCACGCAGGAGGTCATCGGTTCGACTCCGATATTCTCCACTAGAGTTTATGGTTTAAAAGACAAAATGTTGTTTTTTAATTATATACTATAAAAAGTTCTTTGACAATAAGGTGTATAGTATAAAAGTGTTTAATAGATAATGATTTATTTCATTGTTGATTAAATCAATATTTAAAAGAAATACTACGAAAGTAGTTAAGGGCGCACGGGGGATGCCTAGGTTCTGAGAGGCGATGAAGGACGTGCCAAGCTGCGAAAATTTACGGGTAGTTGCTAAGGAATGCTGATCCGTAAGTGTCCGAATGGGGCAACCCACTCATTTAATGAGTATTCCGTTAAGGAAGGCGAACGAGGGGAACTGAAACATCTAAGTACCCTCAGGAATAGAAAACAAAAGTGATACCGCAAGTAGTGGCGAGCGAACGCGGCATAGCCCAAACCAATTTTGTTTCGGCAAGATTGGGGTTGTAGGACTTGCATAATTTACAAATTTTAATCAGAATGTTTCTGGAAAGAACAACCATAGAGAGTGAAAGTCTTGTATGAGTACAGAATTTGTACTGGCGAGTATCCTGAGTAGGCGGGAACTGGAGAAATTCCCGTTGAATCTGGCAGCACCATCTGCTAAGGCTAAATACTCCTCAGAAACCGATAGTGAACCAGTACCGTGAGGGAAAGGTGAAAAGTACTCCGAATAGGAGGGTGAAAAGACCTGAAACCGTGCGCTTACAAGCGGTTGGAGGGACGTCAATGTCCTGACATCGTGCCTTTTGCATAATGATCCTACGAGTTACACCTAACTAGCAAGGTTAAGACATTCAGTGTCGTAGCCGAAGCGAAAGCGAGTATGAATAATGCGTGTAGTTAGTTGGGGTAGACGCGAAACCTAGTGATCTACCCATGGTCAGGTTGAAGCTTTGGTAACACAAAGTGAAGGACCGAACCCGTTGACGTTGAAAAGTCTTGGGATGAACTGTGGGTAGGGGTGAAAGGCTAATCAAACTAGGAAATAGCTCGTACTCTTCGAAATGTTTTTAGGAACAGCCTCGAGTATAGTTTGTGTGAGGTAGAGCTACCGATAAGACTAGGGGGAGTCACATCCTACCAAATCTTGACGAACTCCGAATGCATACAAATGATTATCGGGAGTGAGGGCTGTGGTGCTAAGGTCGCAGTCCGAGAGGGAAAGAACCCAGACCATCAGCTAAGGTCCCCAAATATAGATTAAGTTGACCTAAGGTGGTTCGATTACGGAGACAGCCAGGATGTTGGCTTGGAAGCAGCCATTCATTTAAAGAGTGCGTAACAGCTCACTGGTCGAGTGATTGGGCGTCGATAATACACGGGCATAAATCTATTACCGAAGCTATGGACTATATGTTTTTGAATGTATAGTGGTAGAAGAGCATTCTGAATGCGTCGAAGCTGGATTGTGAATGAAAGTGGAGCGTTTAGAAAAGCAAATGTAGGAATGAGTAACGATAAAGGGGGTGAGAAACCCCCTCGCCGATAGACTAAGGTTTCCTGAACAACGCTAATCGTTTCAGGTTTAGTCGGGACCTAAGGATAAGCCGAATGGCGATTTCGATGGCAAACAGGTTAATATTCCTGTACCTCGTTTAAATTGTTAGGGGAGACGGAGTAAATAATGTAGTGCGTTCTGACAGAAATGGACGTTAAAGCCGAGGCGTAAAGGTCTTTTATAGGTAAATCCGTTTAAGATTGTATTAGGCGATAGTACGACAAACCTTCGGGGGCGTTGATAATCTAGATAATAGCTTCCAAGAAAATCCTCGTTAACGTTAATTTAAATAGCCCGTACCGCAAACCGACACAGGTAGTCAAGGAGAGAATCCTGAGGCGCTCGGAAGATTCATGGTTAAGGAACTAGGCAAATTTACCCTGTAACTTCGGGAGAAGGGGTGCCGTCTTATAGCGATATAAGCGGCTGCAATAAAAAGGTCCAAGCGACTGTTTAACAAAAACACAGGGCATTGCGAAATCGCAAGATGAAGTATAATGCCTGACACCTGCCCGGTGCTTGAAGGTTAAGAGGGGAGCTTAGGGGTAACCCAAAGGTTTGAATCGAAGCCCAAGTAAACGGCGGCCGTAACTATAACGGTCCTAAGGTAGCGAAATTCCTTGTCGGGTAAGTTCCGACCTGCACGAATGGTGTAACGACTTGGACACTGTCTCAACCATGATTCCGGTGAAATTGAAGTATCGGTGAAGATGCCGATTACCCGCAACGGGACGAAAAGACCCCGTGAACCTTTACTATAGCTTCGCATAGTTGTTGAATACAGAATGTGTAGGATAGGTGGGAGACTTTGAAGTAGCGTCGCTAGGCGTTATGGAGTCATTGTTGAAATACCACCCTTTCTGTATTTGTCATCTAACCTTGATGAGAGGGACGGTGCGTGGTGGGTAGTTTGACTGGGGTGGTCGCCTCCGAAAGTGTAACGGAGGCTTCCCAAGGTTTCCTCAATACGGTTGGTAATCGTATGTAGCGTGTAATGGCATAAGGGAGCTTGACTGCAAGACAAACAGGTCGAGCAGGTACGAAAGTAGGGCATAGTGATCCGGCGGTTCTGTGTGGAAAGGCCGTCGCTCAAAGGATAAAAGGTACTCCGGGGATAACAGGCTGATCTCCCCCAAGAGCTCATATCGACGGGGAGGTTTGGCACCTCGATGTCGGCTCGTCACATCCTGGGGCTGGAGAAGGTCCCAAGGGTTGGGCTGTTCGCCCATTAAAGTGGCACGCGAGCTGGGTTCAGAACGTCGTGAGACAGTTCGGTCTCTATCTGTTGTGGGCGTAGGAAATTTGCGAAGATCTGACTTTAGTACGAGAGGACCGAGTTGGATAAACCTCTGGTATATCAGTTGTGGTGCTAACTGCATAGCTGAGTAGCCACGTTTAGAACGGATAAGCACTGAAAGCATCTAAGTGCGAAACCGACTTCAAGATGAGATTTCCCTTAAGAGACGTTATAGATGATGACGTAGATAGGCAGCAGGTGGAAGTTTAGAAATAAATGGAGCTGAGCTGTACTAATTTCTCAGTAGTCTTTTGTTAGTGTAGGCTGTCCGATATGCAAACGGATGGTCGTAGTTTTTAAATGTACTATACACCTTACTTTGTTAAATCAAAATTTGTTAAAGAACTTTTTAAGAAATTGCTAAAGATTTACGAGTGTAAATCTTTACTGAAGATAAAGGGTGATCATAGCATAGGGGTACACGTCTTTCCATTCCGAACAGAGCCGTTAAGCCCTATTGCGCCGATGGTACTGCGCTATTCGTGGGAGAGTAGGTCATCGCCCGTCCTTATATGGACAGATACCTCATTAGTATATGAAGTGTATTTGTGTTGGAACAAAAGCCAAGCCTTTTTAATCATCTTAGATTAAGAAGGCTTTTTTTGTTGCATTATAGTTTTAGGGACTTGTGATTTTTTATAAAATAGAACAGATTAAATTTATTTTTTGTATATTTCAGTAAAATAATTCTTTTTTTATAATTTCCTATGGCATCTTTTAAAGATTATTGGTCAGCTTTTTTATATGTTCTTTTTCCTGATGCTTGTTTAGCTTGTGGTGGTGTGATAGAGCAAGGAGAAAAAACGATTTGTTCGATTTGTAGAGTGAGTTTTCCTAGAACAAATTTTCATTTGGATAAAGAAAATATTTTAGCGCAGAAGTTTTGGGGAAGAACAAAGGTAGAACATGCCATCGCTTATTTATTTTTTAAAAAAGAAGGAAATGTACAAAGCATGTTGCATTATCTCAAATATAAAGATGCCTCAGAAGTAGGAACACTTATAGGAAATTGGTATGGACAAGAGCTTTTAGAAAATGATTTTTATAAAAATTTTGATGTCATTATTCCTGTTCCTTTACACCCAAAAAAACTTAGAAAAAGAGGATATAATCAAAGTGCTTGTTTTGGAGAAGGATTGTCAGAGATTTGGAAAATTCCACAGTTAGAAAATGGATTACAAAAAGTAACAAATACGATTTCTCAAACCAAAAAATCAAGACAAGAGCGATATGAAAATATGAAAGCAGGTTTTGTAGTACCGAATTCAGAAGAAATAAAAGATAAAAATATTTTGATTGTAGATGATGTAGTTACTACTGGTGCTACTTTGGAAGCCTGTATAAATCTACTTTTGGAAAGTGGAGCAAAAACAGTCAGTATTGCTGCGATTGCTGTTGCTCAAAGTTGATACTAAAAAAAGGTATATAATTTTTTTAAGTTATATAGCTTTTAAATCATTTTTTTAAGATAAATTTATGAGTTATAAGTTTATTCTCCTTCAGGATTTATTTTAAAGAAAAGCGATTTTAATTCTGTTGCATCTTCTGGTTTCATTCTTTCAGCCAGCACCAAACGCAACTGACGACGACGCAAAGCACCATCAAAAAGCATAATTTCTTTTTCTGTTTTGGGTTCTAGTTTGGGAACGTTAATAGGATTTCCCATTTGATCGACAGCCACAAAAGTTAAGAAGGCTTTATAGGCTAATTTTCGCCCAGAACCTTCCAAAATATTCTCACCATACGCTTCTACATAAACTTCCATAGAAGAATTAAAAGCACGACTGACATGTGACTCCAATGTAACCACGCCTCCCAAAGGAACAGAAGCTTCAAACGAAACATTATCGACAGAAGCCGTAACAACAACACGATTGCAATGTTTTTGCGCTGAAATAGCTGCTGCAATATCCATTAAATGCATGAGTCTTCCACCCATCAAGTTATTTAGTGGATTGGTATCATTTGGCAAAACCATTTCGGTCATCGTAACATAGGATTCACTCGCTTTTTTTGATTTAGGGGGCATAAAATTAGTGGTTAGTTATAAGTGATAAATTGTAAATGAAATTACGTATTACAAAAGTAAGCAACAATAGTTGTATATAAGGTGTTAAAAAAAATAAATTCTTAAATATTGAATCGATTAATGTAAAAAGAAGTCGTGTTTTTGTGTAAATTTATAAAATATAGCATATGTAGCGTACACTTTAGTGTGCGAAAATGTACTACAGACTTTAGTCTATAAAATAATGAAAGACTCTATCTATGAAAAAATATAATCCTATCAAACTCTTTCTATCTGTATTATTAATTACTTTTTTCTCCCTTCCTTCAAATCTATTTGCTCAAAATCCACAAGACTTGGCATTGGCAGATGAATATTATGAACAAGGAGAATACGAAAAAGCCGTTCAGTATTACGAAAAAATAGCTAAGAAAAATCCATCAGCTTCTTATATCTACAATAATTATTTGGATGCCATGTTGCGTTTGGAACAGCTTAAAAATGCTGAAAAATATATCGAAAGATGTTTGAAAGACAGACCTTTAGACCCAAAAATGAATATTGATTATGCTAAACTTCTTTTACAGAAAAGAGAAGATAAAAAAGCAGATAAGCATTTTGATGAATATATAAATTCGATTAAATCAAATTCTCATTTGGCTCGTGTGGCTGCTCGTGTTTTGGCGCATCAAGGGTTCTATGAATATGCCGAAAAACTGTATTTACAAGCACAAAAGAATACACAAGAAAACTATGATATGGATTTGGGACTTCTCTATTTAGCGATGGGAAAGCCTCAAAAAATGGTAGAACAATTTTTGATTTTACTAGAAAAACAGCCAAATGATGCGCCTTACGTTCAGCATTTGTTACAATCTCGTTTGTCGGAAGATGAAGAATGGGATATGGTAGAACCTATGTTGTACGAAGCCGTACAAAAACACCCTAGCGATGAGGTTTTTAGTGAAATGTTGGTTTGGTATTTTCTTCAAAGAAAGAATTTTATGATGGCTTTTACACAAGCGAAAGCATTAGATAGAAGAAATAAATCAGAAGGCGTAAAGATTATGGAAATCGGAATGCTTGCCTACAATAATGAAGAATGGAAAAGTGCCATGACCATTTTTGAACACTTGACAGACAACTATGAAGGTAGATTGATTTATTCACAAGCTAGACATTTTTTGATGGAATCTAAAGAAGAATACATCAAACATCAATTTCCGATAGACAAAGAACAAATAAAATCACTTGTCAATGATTACGAACAAACACTTGTGGAAATAGGCTGGAATCCAAGTACAGCAAAATCAGCTCGTAATATGGCTCTTTTACAGGCTTTTTACCTTAATCAGAAAGATATAGCTATAAATACACTCAACAAAATTACAGAAATTAGAGGTGTCCCTCATCAGCTTTTAAGTCAAGTAAAATTGGATTTGGGAGATATTTATGTCTTGAAAAACGAACCTTGGGAAGCGACTTTGTTATATTCACAAGTAGAAAAAACAGAAAAAGAAACGCCTTTAGGGTATTCTGCCAAACTCAAAAATGCTAAACTTTCCTATTTTAATGGAGATTTTAAATTAGCAAAAGCACATTTAGATATTCTAAAACTAGCGACTTCAAGAGAAATTGCTAATGATGCCATGGATTTGTCTATTTTGATTCAAGATAATACAGGTTTGGATTCTTCTGAAACAGCTATGAAAGAATATGCAGCTATTGATTTGCTTATTTTTCAGCAGCAATACGAAGATGCTTTATCAGCTTACAAAAAAATGCGTAATCATTTTGAAGACCATTCTCTAACAGATGAAATTTATTGGAAAGAAGCTATTATTTTGCAAAAAATGGGGCGTTTTGATGAGGCAGCCGAAAAACTAAAAACTGTTTTAAAACTCAATCCAACAGATATTTTTGGCGATGATGCGAATTTTCTTTTAGGAAAAATCTATGAAGAAAATCTAAAAGACAAACAAAAAGCAGAAGAATATTACAAAAAACAACTCATAGATTATCCAGGTAGTGTTTATGTGGTAGAGGCAAGAAAGCGAATCAGAAGACTACGAGGAGAAATTGTAAATTAAATCATTTCTGTTCTGTAGGAACTTCATATTGGTAGAAAAATTAAAGAAAGAACTATTCTCTGTTCGGTTAGGAACTATATATTGGTAGTATTTTACGATTCTTCAAACAAAATGTTACCAATATAAAACTCC
>Ga0210025_1001551_pt1 | contig 24698 bp, 27 predicted proteins | sample CryGeyme20150102_FD_183989 | JGI IMG/M metagenome (GOLD analysis project Ga0210025, IMG submission 183989) | Groundwater microbial communities from Crystal Geyser aquifers in Utah, USA - Crystal Geyser metaG 2015-0102 (SPAdes) (version 2) | ecosystem: Environmental > Aquatic > Deep subsurface >... | reverse complement strand
CACGAGAACTGCAACGAGGGTTTGTACAGCTAAATTGCTATATTTATGTGGAAAGCCTTCAAAGATTCAAAGCTGAAATCAAAGAAGCATCTTCACTTCATTGTGGGAATGACAAAGGGGGTTAAGTTTGTTGTCTAGCTATGGAACTTAGGACAGCGAAGTTCTTAATTTGATTATATTCGTAATCAGTGGTCCCTTGACGAGGTTGCCTAAGGTCTGGAAATCATCAGGCAGCAAATAATAAGACAATCACTTGAGATGGACAGATAATATATGTAGGCAAGATGTAGCGTATCTAGATCTGAATAGTTCTTTGAATACTTTGTGAATTTCATCCAAGAGCTGAGGAGTGGTTAGCTCAACAAGAGAATGTCGAAACATCAAAAAGAAAAAGTTATGAAGAATATCAAGAAAAAAGGTCTGGAATTGATTTGAATTATTGTTATTTTCTGTAAATTTAAAATGCCAAACATCCAAACTTATTTAATTTCTTTGATGAAACATGCCAGAAACATGCTCGGACATGCCACTATTTCAAATATTTTATCTATAAAATCGCATCTCAAAGAATAGATGATTGAAATCAAAAAAAATCGACTAAGTTAGTGTTCACTATCATTGATAAAGATGTTTTATGTTTTGTTAAAGGGTACGAAATATTATTTTTTATAAGATTTACAAAGAGGATGCCCAAAAAGAATGCTAGCAACTCCTTTTAATATTCTTGATCAACGTCAATACATTTTACTGAAGTTTTCCAACTTGTGCTACTTGAATAATAGTAAAGTTGTCAGTAAACTAATCAGAAAAAGGCCTACGTCAAAGCTATTACACATTCTCATACTTATCAGACTTAGGACTTTTGTTTCTGAGCCCTATCGTTCAAAGTAATCGCATTGTTTTTTTTCAAGAATATGCACAAAAAATAGAGATATTTTTATTTTCCAACATCTGTTCCATGTAGTTTAACATTCCAAATGTTTTAATGGGATCTTCACAAAAATTAACAACCTCAGGCCCCTTCTCAGCATAAAAAAGATCCGAAAAGTTGCTCTAATCAACCATTTAGATATTACAAAAAATGGTGATAATTCTGTTCATAATGCGTAAATAACTACTTTTAAAGTCTTGCTAACTCAATCAAAAACAAACACAAGCCTGTACGACTTTAGATAATGTTGAGAAAATTGATTTTCCGAGAGAAAAGTTCTCTTTCTATGGAGAGAGAGAAAAATCTTAACCTTCATATGCTATGAAATAACTCTTATGGCAGGGACTTAGGAAAAAGGACTGATCAGGTCGGCACTTTCTTATACTACAGTCAACATCAAAACAAAGGAAGATTTTTTTTGACGCATGGGAACATAAGTATCGTCAACATAGTTTTTAACACAGAAATTGGAGAGACTTCAGCCTCCTTGATCATTTATTTCAATTTCAGAGTCCAAACTGCCACTTCATAAACTAACGGTGACAAATAGCTTGAATACTTAAACAAGTCCTCATCTCTTGAGTTTGATGTTCTTTTGAAAAAGTCAGTTCTTCTAAAGATTATTGTCTTTTTCTTAAATTTAGAATGCCCAGTTTTGTTATCAAGCCTGTTCAAATTCATTGACTATTTTTTCTGATCAACTAACACTTGACTTAACTCACTCCAAAACTCAAATATCAATACTTTAAGGACGGGAAGTACATTATTGATCAAAAATGAGTCAATTTACTAATTGTTGATGTCAATCGGAGGTATTTAATATTTTACTTGTAGGAAAGATCTCTTTTCGGTAAAGTTAAATCATGTTATATAAATCCAACATCAGAAAATAAAAAATTATTACCTCTTTTGGGGTCCTTTAGAAGCATATAAAATTCCTAAAAGTGGTCGATCTTGAATGTTGAAGTTCTAAGACCACTAGTACAGAAAAATAGCTTTTACAAGCCTATTCAGAATAGCGTAGGTCTTTTAAAATAGTGATTTAGAGTCAAATAAGGCGTCCAGATACTTGGTGGAGGTCTTATATCTATAACTCTGTTTTTGAGAGTTTGATTAATTATTAATACCCTCTATGCTGCTTTAACATCATAATATTTAATTTCGGTAGAGGCAATGTAAATGGAACTAAATGACTTTTACGACTGTGACTTCTTGAACAGCGACAGATACGAAAGGAACTCATGCTTGTTCGATGATTTCAACATCGAACAATACCTTGACTTGAGTTGCCTGGATCTTGATAATGGCTCCAATGCTACTTTCGAGAAAACACCGATCCAATAATACCAACCAACCTCATCAAATGACTTAATTCAAGAGGAAACTCCCAAAACTCAACCTCAAAAGAAGAACAAATCCATCTTCCACAATTTCCAAAAGCATCTCATCACTCTCCTAAAAAAACACATCTCCGTTGACACCACAACCTTTGGGGATAGTGAGCTCAAGGATCTTGCTTTGGCCCTCTTCCAAGCCTTCAGAAAATCAAAGCTCAGCAACAAAAGGATGCTTCATATTATATTCGGACTCCCAGCCACTATTGAGCTTGAGGAATAGCTTGAGATGTTGGCATCTGAATCCAAGGAATTTAGACAGATTAAGCACAAAAAACCAACAGCTGACATCATTAGAGCCCAATAAATGATCAGAAATGCGGTCATAAACCAAGCCCAACACATAGATATAGATTTCCTGAAGTCTCATTGCTCTGTTGAGAGGCTTGAGCTGTTCCATGAATACTTCCACAGTTTTGTTGAAGAGCTTAAGGAGGGTCCTATTGCCAAAAGGATACAAAGAGGCAGAAACAAGGGGTGATCAACTCGATCAAGAGAAAGGAATAATCATTTTGATATAATTTTGCTTTATATTTTAAACTTGTCATACTTTTTCCTCAGATATTAAATCTTAATTTTTTTTAATAGAAAAATTACCGGTAGTTCGGATTGAGAGCTTTGTGTCTATTATTTCGACACAATCTTATTTAGCTTATCTATCAACTTAAAAGTAAACAATTTTTCCCAAAAAAACAATTCAGCTTGAGTTGTATTGATGAGTTTAATGATCTTTAAAAGAAAGTGAATAACGATAATTGACATCAAATATAGGCCCTGTGAGGCTCTAAATCGTTCATTTTTTCAAGTTACTTCTCATAAAATACTAAATTGTCCATCATGTGAACGTATGTGAATGTTCTTTAAAGACGACTTAACCTTACCGGATAGCGAGGTTTGCTTAACTTGACGCCTTTAAAGGTGTTCACTATCTCTTCTTCATATTTTTTCAATCTTGACAAATTATTGAGAGCCACAATGTATTTTCTAGGGCCATTATACTCGTCTTTGATGAGGGAGATAATTCCTCCAATTTTATGACTAAACTTCATGAACTAAACCTCATCAATATCTTTATCAAAGGTGAGCTAAATCTGATGTCTAAGGAGGACATCATTGAAAGAATCATCCTTTAATTTCGTAGTTGTCAGCAATGGATATCTATCAACAAACAAATCGAGATTGGAAATTTAACTTAAAGACATTGAATCGCTCAATTGAACGAAAAGATACTAAATATCCTATCTTAGCTTCCATTCCACGTATCTGAACTTTATTCGGTGTTGGTTCAAGACATGAACTATATCCTGTTCTTTGTAGGAGAGAGGTACTCCAAATATATACAAAGTAGCATATTTCATAGCCTAACTCTAGGTCCTGTAACTGTTCGATTATTATCTATGAAACCTTGCAAAATCCAACTGTTGATCTCGAGAATGCTGCTTGTCAGCACTAGATACTCCCTAAATTATTGTTCTTTAAGAAACTCGCGTTTGAAGAGGAGCACCAGGTTCGTTACTATTGACTTTTTTTCGATCGCAAAATCCTGTTTGATAGACTCTTACATTTTGAAAGATTAGCTTATTTTTGGTTCATACTCTACAAACAGTCTTTCTCCTGGTAGAGTTAACTTTTATGAACTCATCAAAAACTTGTAAGCTGCTTCATCGCTCTTGAGACCAACTGATATATCAACGTATTTTTTGATGGATCCATTAATTTGTACAAACTGAACAGACAATGTTTCTGATAGCTTTTGCGATATTTAATCCAAAAAGTTTTGCAGTCTCTTCTCGCAGCTATAGTAGATGCCTTCAAGATAAAAATGCACTCTGAATTGTGCTTCTCCTTCATCACAGTTGTTTTGAGTTTGATTCTATGGTAGTATCGATGTTACTATTGTCTGCATATTTACGTATTTACTCCCGAAATAATAATAACCAGGTATTTTAACTTGTGAAAGTTGATCATTAAAAAAGCATAAAATAGCGAAGGACTTCTTGATTGTTTCTATTCTATTTATAAATAATAAGGTATGTATTTTCCAATTCAAAGAAACAACACATAGAATAATTAAACCTTTCGTTCACCTCAAACCAACAGAACAAGTGAAGCAGATACTATTTACCAACTCCGACGTGAAAACGATTATCTCAAACAGCAGTTAGCCGCTTTAGGCAGGGTACCAGCACATCAATAGCCTTCATCAATTGAATCATCCTCCTATCCCAATAATAATAACTTCTATCAGACATGGGCAGGAAGTAGAAAGCATGAGGATGTTGAGATGAACTTCAAAGATAAAATGTCTCGACTTAAGAGTAGGAAATCAAATAGAAAGTCTATTGAAAGAGTGGCCCAAACTCTGCCAAATTCACCAGAAAAACGAACCAATAACACTGGGTTCACGCATCCTCATAGATATCAACCCTCACTGTAAATCAAACAATTTGCTAAATTTCCGGCAGCACATCAATAATCAGGTGGAGCACTTACCTTTATGGAAAGAAGATAAGAAGAAGCTCAGAGGACTCTGAGAAGCATGGCCCAATCACCTCGGGGTCATTAATACAACGCAGTTCCTATCTTAAACTTTGCTCATTTGAGTTAGCAACCAGCGCATTTTATACCTCCAAGGCCTAAAAATCATCAAAGAAGATAATCGGTTGTTGTTTCATCAAGCGATAGCCATCAAGAAGAGTTTACAAAAAGAAATATTGGAAGATATCATTCTCCTGTCTTAAAAGAATATCCGCAATATTTTTGTCAAGAGCCAAATGAAAATCATAAATCTTTGAAAATAAATTTTGGTATATCATCACCCTCTGAATCAATAACTCCATTGACTCATGTGAATAAAGAAATGAGCGTGAAAGAGAATATTCGACCTACCCTAACTTCTCCGAGAGGGCATGCATACATCTAGAAGTTAGAGGCCCGTTAGAATAAGCATCAATAATAAGATCTTTAAATGGAAGGAGATAGCTTCCTATCAATTTAGAGAGGCCTAAGGCAGCAAAAAATAGACAGAAAGTTAAGATGTGATATTTATCTGTCAGAAGGACAGTGATTGTTTATGGTTATGTGAATATATATTTGGGAACAAAAGAAAACCTAAAGCATTGAATTACAATGACTATGACTTATAGTCATGCATTAAAGAATGAAAGGAGATTCAATCATTTATGTTCCTCTTCTTGGATTGTTGACTCAATCACAACTTGAGATATCACCTACACAGAAGGAGTTATATTTGAAGGCTCAGTCTTCTGGAGATGCTATTTACCCTCATCTGCTCTTTCTTATTCCTACTTTGGTTACTTCTCTGCCATAATTTGTTTTGGAGATTGAACTTTTATATCTTCACACTGGAAAATTTCTTGATTTATTTGATTTGGTCCACTATGCTAGATAAGAGCAGGGGTATGGAATAGATCCAACATTCTTTCAAGAGGCCGAGGTTCTTGATCTTCCATTGGAAGAGTAGCCTGGTTTTCAGGTTCGTTTTCAATAGGAATAGTTCCCATATTTTACTCATGATTTTATGCCTACCTTTCTTCATTCTCATTCTACTCATTGTTATTTTTTCCTTTTTAATCCTATTTATCATGGTTAGAATGGTCATCTTCTTTCTTGACGATTTCTTCTCTCTCTGGAACATTGTTATCTGTTTCATTGTTATCATCTTGATCGTTGCCTCTTTTTTCATAAAGTTTGCTGATCTCAATAAACTTTTTTTCATATATTGCTTTTTGTTCTTCCGGTAAACGCTTCCATTTGATTGCTGATAATGTCACAATTTTATCGAAGGCTAACTCGGGCATATCTCTTAATAGTCTTTCTTTTTGATCTGCAACAAATAGAGTAAACGCATTTTTAGGCTTATTCGGCAAATTCGGCAAAGGTCTTTCTTCATTTCCACTACTCCCCTTAATTCTTTCTCTGAATTTTTCTTCAAGTTCCATCCTTTTCTTTCTTTCTTAGATGAGCTGATTCTGCATTTCAGCGTATTCCGGCCTTCCATTTTGGGCTCTTTTGACATGCACTCTACAAAGCTGTGCAAATTGTTTGAATGTACCTGAGATCGTATCTGCAAATGCTTAGATCTAAATAAGGTCATATTTACGAATTTGAGCTGTTCCTAGAGCTATTTGGGAAACATCTATTGGATATGATTATTTTGAATTCCAAATGACAGTATTACATATATTTTCGAGGTATTTTTAAATCCTTCAAATGATTACTTTCTTATAGCACTGACTGACAATCAATAAATTTACATGTTTATAATCATCTCAATCATCAAAAATGAACAATTAATATTGGTTGAAGGTTGGAGTCATATAATAGATGTCAGAATCATTGTTTTTTCTTGCAGTTCATGGCAAAAGCCCTGACTTTCTTTATGTACTCTTCTTTGTTATTCTTGTATAAGCTGAGGGGTTATTGTTGAGCAGGACTTTCAATATTTGGTTAGTCCTTAAGCAATTTCTGAACGCCAAGTAAAATTTGCTTAACAGTGATGTGAGGCTTCCAGTCTTATTCCTCGTTCAAAATAGACAGGCAGACTGTCCCTGAAGGATAGATGTTTGGATGGGGAAGAACTGGTTTGAAAACACATTTAGGAGGTCTATCTATAATACTTAATACCTCACTGGATAGTCGTGAGTGAAATCCATTAGCAGCACGTAGCTGCCTCCTTCCCATGGACTATCCTTGGGTCCAGGAATTTCACAATGCCATTTGAGCATGTTGGCTGTGCCGTCATTACTTTCAATAGGTTTGGCAACAAAGCCAAAAGGATGGTCACTTCTCCATTCCTTTCTTTCTTTTTTTAGTCGATTGATGACGAGTTCGTTTATTTATTTCTTCTACATCAAAATATTATTTGACCTCCAAAATAATCACCATTTCAGTTGCTTAAATCAAATTCGTTTTGAGATATTCATTCGGCTCGCATCAATATTACATCCTATTTTCATTGTGAGAATTTAATCAGATCATTATCTTTCAGGCCCACTCAAAAGAACTCATACAATGATCTTTCTTTTAGAAGGCGAATAGTTCAATAGGTCTATGTTAATGTATGAAAATATAATTTTAATGATATGGTAATCAGTTGGGATCCTATGATTTGACAAGGCCTGCACCCTTCTTTTGACTCTTCTCTCTCATTTAAGCTATCATTTTTTCCAGGTGTTCCATTTTCTTCATGAACATTTCTGGAAGAAAGCCCAGCTCAACGTTATTTTTGAACAGATCTCGCTGATGATGTTGTTCCTCGATTGTTTTATTCCATTTTCTTTAGATACCTGATTCATTATCTTAACTTTAGAATCCACAACTACTATCTGGACTATCCTAGTTCATTTTGACTTTTTTCCTGCCCTTGATCGACTCCCTAGAAAGCGAAGACATTTATTAATCCTCTTACCTTGACTATTTAACAAGGTTGTGGTTGATAACTTGCTTCCTTTTTAAGATTGAAAATCTATATGATGGGATATCACAATGAAATTTTTCGAAACATTCTTTTTGGCATATTCCGAAGTAGCGGTTGTATTTAAAACAGCATTTTTCGCATTTTATCTTTGTTCTTTTGTTACAGACTACACAATGGAGAGGGCTTTGATGAGTCATAAAGGTATGAGCTATCAAATTTTCAGATTTATCACCACACTCTCTGATCTGCATCGCAGAAAGCTCATTTTTCATAACAGCATTCATCAGTTCTTATTTGGATGAAGCTTCCATGGAGTTGAGAGTCGCAAAATTAAAATAAAATGAGTATAACCTCACCAATATCTACCGATGCCAGAAGTGAATTGAATTGTAGTTATAGTTCTTGAATAAGGATGCCACATACTATTAGAGGGTCAGAATAGTTGGTATGAGACTAACTTTATGAGTCAGTTGTTGGGAGAGAGGAGTATTAGACCAAATGATGACTTATTTGTCAGCCGACAGAGAGACATAAGTACCTTGAATGAGGTCATTTTTAAACACTAATATCTTCTATTTGTTGATAATAGTCTGTATTGCTTCTTTGTTTATTGCATTAACCATCAGAACAGGAATATTCTGGAATTGACTGCTGATTTTCTAGAAATCATCAAGATTAATGTTCTCCCCTTTCTAGCTTACGATGACAAAATTTTATAGTTTCTGGTAGTATTTCTTGACAAGAATGGTGACTTATTCCCAGAAACGTTTTTTTTTGACGTTCATAAGGGCTTGAAGAATGAGTCCATTTTGATTGAGTAAGAGAGCATTGATTGTTGACTCTTTAGAATTCTATTGTTAGTAGGTATGAGGCAGGAGATAGAGGGTGGTCTGAGGGACTCTCCATTTACTCGAAAAGCATATGACCTGCTTGTTCCTATTGGGTTTGGTTAATTATTATATATCTATTTTTTTATTTTATGATTGATAGTTAGACCATATTCTTTCAGTTATACTATTGCTATCGACCTTTAATAGTTTTAGCAGGGCAAATAAAATCGAATGCATACTTGACTAGTATTAACCTCTAAATACCTTGTGAGCTCCTGACAAATAATTGATCAACGACTGAGCTTAAAGTCGTTTATCTTTGACCAACCTAGTGCCCTAATCTGCTTAGGGAGCACTGTGATAATCGATCGTAGCCAAATAAGACTTTGATTCGAGGTTGAGAGATGTGAGGAAGATTTGTTTATCAGAGTGAATAATCCGCCAGGCTTAGAAAGACCTGTTGTAGATGGGAGATTATGTTTATTGTTTCAAGCAAGGTTATGATTTTTGTTGCAGATGGTTTTGGCCTAATGACATTTCCTTTTTAGAAGATGAGACTTAGCTCCCTAAAATCGACTTTCTCATAAAATTAAACTAATTACAGTCACCCATATTCCTTAAGTGCTTTCGTCGATTTTCTTAGAGTGGTCACTGAACCCCCACCTAGTCGCAACACCACGATGTGAATTCATTCATATCTTGATGGTTGCCGCTTTTTGCCTGTGATGATGGAGGGTCTCTTCTGCTCATAGCCCTTTAATAAGTTTTCATGGAGATTCCAGAGTATGTGTTGTTGCTAATTCGAGGGTCTTTTTGGCGGGTCGATATTAACGATGCCGAATGGATGATTGATCAAGATGTACATTTTTTTATTACATGTCATAAGTTTGGTGTAGAGTCGGACTAAAGCAGGAGTAACAGAGGGTGCCTTTTGGTGAGATGATGGTTGCAGGAAGAGATCTATAAGAGTTCGATTAATAGATTAGGAGGGTGGACGAGATGGTCATGAAATTGCAGATGAACCATGTGAATTACAACACAGATGGATATTGATGCTTCCGAGGGCTCATGTAGAAGTTTTACTGCTCCCACCAGCCAAAAGAGATCTTTACATATGTCATCATTCGTACATCTTGATTTCAATATTCCCATGAAAGGATCATCAATGATACCATCTATGTTCCTAACACAGTATTCAGGTGTCCAGTCCTACTTCAGTCCAGGTTCACTACCCAGTCCTTCCACGCTTCCATATCAGCTATAACAACATACTTTATTTAAGTGCATCAAGAATGCCAAAAAATAGAGTCAATCGTAATGCTTCAAAACTCCATAGGCATCCCCAACAGCGCTCAATCCGGTCATCAGACTTCCTAAGATCTGTACATATTTAATGGATGATCGAAGACGCTTTTCTTCATTGGGAAAAGTTGAAGATTGTTGGTTTCAGTTGTTATTTTGATTATGGAGGAAAAGTTGTCAGGGGATATGAATTTTTTTGGTTTCATTATTTGGTCGATGTTGTTAATCTTATCAGAGTTATAATAAATGTCCAATAAAAAATAAATCAACCTCAAAACTATTACTCTCGACTGGTCTACCGCCCTCCATAATTCACAACGGCTAGAATCTAGGTCAATGAAATCGAAAGTTAGCTTCCTTGTCTCCTCTCAAAGCCCCTCAAAATCTCATGTTTAGCCTTCTTCTGCTCTGCTGCGATCATAAAACATCATGAACAGTAAATATAGTCGGATGTCAAAAAAACAAAAAAAGTGTCTAAGCAAATTTAAACATCTAGAGATCAACAGGTTTCATGTTGGTAGTTTTATTGATATTGCATATAGCTTTGCTGGATCGCCTTTACAGCAAAAAAATTGCACAAAAGACAACCTCTATAAATATAGTAATGCTCATAGATTCTATCTTCCCTCGAGGGCAAGTCATCGAAGCTACTCAGAATCAATCTCTCCTTTCCAACAGAATCACAACAAGCTGGGTGAAAATATTTCTCAAAGATCTAAGATCACACGACCTCAAACATGCAAAGCCAGGCATGATACTGAGCAATTTATATAAACCGTTAAGAGTAGAGAACCCAGGAGAAGAGCTCAGTCCAGCACAGTTTTGAATACTGAAGTACACAACAAGAAGAAAAAATGTACAACAGCTCCTTAATTTTCACCATGGGAGACTATTGAAGATAAGGTTCTCCCAGAATGGTGAAGGTCTAAGGATGTAGCTTTATTGATTTTATGATATTTTATTTTTGAATTCAATGGATAACCGATTCCAAAGCGACAACGTTGAAAATGGAGGAATGTTCAGTGCCGAAAAAATTCATCAAATATCACAGTAACTGACTTTCCACTCAGACAGCTAGTTGACCTTTATGGCACCAACGGATAGTTGAGACCTCAGGATCTCGCCAAATGCATGATCGACACTTACCGAGCAATGAATAAGCACTATATCCCTACCGGGTACGAGCTATCAGCCTTTGCCAAGTACTGTTCATCTTAATTAGAGTATTTGACAGATCTCATAAGGGAGTTATCACGAAAGATGACGTGCGAGATACCACCTCAAGATTTTTCTTGTCTAATCAACCTGCAAGTGGACCTATGCGCTGATTCATGCTCTTATCAATGAAATTCAATCATACGAAGAACTTAAAATCAATATATGAGATTTATGGAAGGATTTTTCTTCTCAAAATTGCTCAGGTATTCCTTGTCAATCTTGCACTAATTGAGGTACACTTTTTTCAAGGATTGATATTGAGTAATTTTTTAGAGGTAGGTCAGGATTTACTCATCAATTCCTTTGCAATGTGATAGTCTTATCATTTCAAGTGCCTCAGATGCCATTGACACAGCTAATGTTTTTACTCCTTTGGCCGTGATATCTGTGTTCCTCAGTTCAAGCTTTTTGATGTTGACCATGTGCTTCGATAGGCTGATACTGACTAAACTTTTATCTGTGATAACGTTATTGGTTTGCTTGATATTGTTATTCAAGTTCAGGTATTACAAATGACTGACATTTTAGCTCTCGCTCAATTCGTCAATACCTTGATCTGTTACTTTACAATCCTCCAACTTGAGCTCTTTTAGATTCTTGCAATATTTTGAGTTAGCGATTGCGTACAGAGATTTATTTGTGATTTGCTTATAACTCATGCTCAAGTTTAGTTTCTCAAGCTAACGACAATTTTAGCTCTTCATAAATTCGTGCATTCCTACATCATCCACTGATGTGTCGTGCAAATCAAGGTTTTTGATATGCTTGAGAGAATTAGACTGAGCGAGCAGTAACAGGCCTGCACCCGTGATGTTTGAATTTCCATATAGGATGAGCTATTATAGATGATGCATGTTCATTGATCTTGCAAGAAGCACCATCGAGTCATCAGTGATCTGATTGTCTGCCAAATTTAAAATCCTAATATTTTTAAAGCAGTTCATCTCGACTACTATCTATATTGCTGAATCTGTAATGAAGCTGAAATTTTGGGACAAATCCAAGTGGATGACTGGAAGTATTGCATTGATGTCCATCATTAATCTGAGAGTATCATCCTTTATGTTAGCATTTTTGAAGCTGAGAACTTTAACCTTTTCAATCGATTTGTTGTAAAGAGCATCCTTGAGGTCAGAATCATCGTTGATGTGTAAGAATTATTATTTCGAGATAGCTCCTTTCTTAGAGGGGACTCGATAGTATTGGATCATGTTATATTTAAATATTTAAGGGCAGAATGGACTATCATTCGAAGATAATGGCAGGGTTTCCAGGAGTAATGCTGTTTAGAGTCTCCTTCCAGGCCTTGTTGTCTCTCTCTGGAGCTTTTTGAACTTCGATTATCTAAATATAAACTAGGATACTTCAAGTTCGACAGGGAATTCTTTCTTGATGCCGCTTGAGAAGCATGTCAGAGTTTTGAGTTCATTGAAAGGCAGATGTTCATCCAGGACTTCAGCACCAGCAGTCTTATACTCCTTCTCAATGAATCCTCCAAACTTGAGCAGCTTAGGCTTGTCTTCTTTGTTTTCGACCTTGACTTAGTTTCTCCACTGAGGATTGATCTCTCCATTTTTGATCTGACTTCTCAGGAATTTCAGGATTTCAATTTGGTACTCTTGGAAGTTTTATCTGTAAATCAGGAGTCCTTTGCTAACTTTAGGGGCTTGTCCCTTCTTGGGCTTAGTTGCTTTGCTGAAAGATTAACGAGCAGAAATTAGGAATTTATGAATATATTGATGTGCTCTGATCGCTCCATAGTTTATTTATCCTTTTGGCTGAGGGAAACGGCAGCTACCCATCAGAGCAGGGTGTTCTTTGTAATTTCTAGCGAATGGGAGGAAGTAGTCAAGGTGAGCAACTTCACAGAAATGAGGACAGATGGGATACAGGAAGATCAGTTGGAGTTGAATATATCTTTCGATCAGATCGATTCTTGGCTTGTTGTCAACGTTGACCAGATATAGATCTTTCATGGTAGAAAACTCATGGAACCCGTATTTAACGACATCTCTGTATATCATTTTTTCATAAGCTTCTCTGACTTTGTTTATTTGTTCTTCCATTTCATTTTCAAAAATCTAATCCATCAGTGCTACGCTTTCAACATCACTCTTTCCTTCTCTATAGTCCTTCTTGGTTTATAGGGCCTTAACCAGGAACATTTCAAGGGTTGAAAGTTGCATGATACCAGCATTTCCGTTTTCAGCAGTAAAGTTGGCATCATTGATGCTATCGCCAGCCATGGCACAGGCTATTCTAGCAGCATCAGCTCCGTACTCCTGGACTGCTTGGTCCAGAGAAATGAAATTTCCTTTGCTCTTGCTCATCTTTTCACCTTCCACGTTGATGTAGCCGTTACAGTAGTAGGACTTAGGCCAGAATTTTTCGTCATCCCAGATGGCAGCGTGGTTGAACAGGGCCATGGTGAGATGGTTTTTGATCAGATCCTTGGCAGAGCATCTCAGGTCCAGAGGATACCAGTACAGGAATGATTATCTGCACTTATCAAGTTTGTATTGAGGAACCTTTCCACTTGTATATGGCTGACCCAGGAAGATATGATTCCAGAAATCATGAGTGAGGTCTTAGTATTTGATTCCCAATATTCCTGGAACTGAGCCTTCAATGTTACCTTGCAGCAGGTGAGAAACGGTGTAGAAGGCAAAGTAGATGGTACTATCAGACAGAGATTCGATTAGGTATTGTTCATCAAAAGGCAGTTTGGTTCCCAGACCAAATGATCGAGAACATCCCCACTCTTTAAGCCAGTTTATTGTGTAGACCAGTTCATTGTGCAGAGTTTAGTTATTGCACTTGAAGTTATTCTCAACATGATTCAGAACCCTTTTTTTCCAGTCTTCGTCAGCATAGTTGATGTACCATTGGTCACAAGGCTTGACAACACATACATCTCCAGAGCGAGAGACAACATGTCCATTTGGTTCATGATAGACCAGAGCTTCTCCTTTGTCCAGCATTTCTTTCTTAACCAGATTTTTGGCATCAGTGACCTTAGAGCCGGAAAAATTGCCAATGAGCATAACACCTTCATGGAATCCCTTCTTATATGCTTCTTCTTTCGCTTGAGCCAGCAGTTCCTTATCATTTTGACTCTTGATTTTCATCTTCTAGCAGAGGGTGACTGCAGTTAGTTCACCATGGGTTGTCTTAATCAGAGGGACCGGATCAGGAGCAACCATTTCTTCAGTGATTCCGAATTTCTCTCTCAGAGCTTTTTTATTTCTCAGATCTTGAGTAGCCATCCAATCATCAGGAGAATCACTAGGCACACAAGTCACAACACCTGTTCCTTTTTTCATGGAAATAGTCATCATTGGCAGAGTGTATACAATTTTATGGACAGCATGAGGAGCGCTCAGTGGCAGACCCATCAAATCAGTTCCCTTGATGTTGTCAATCACATTTATTTTCTCGTTTTCCTTTGTATACTCCTGAAAAGCCATATTTAATGCTGATCTTTAACTGCAAATGAAGATCTCATCGTTTTTCATCTCAACAGCAACATAATCTCCAGTAGGTAGGACGAAACAGCTGGTTTGTCCATACATAGTTTCAGGGCGGAGAGTAGCAGCAACCAGGAAAACATTCTTACCTTCCATGGTTTGTTTCAGCCTTGCGTTCAGCTCTGTGATTCTGATTTTAATCAGGGTGTATTATTCAGGAGTAACTCCTTCTCCTTCAGATCTATCGTGGTCGGCGCACATCTGTTTGTCTTTAGGAGAATAGATTGAGGGTCTTTTGCCGAATTTTATGAATCCTTTTTCTTTCAGCAGAGTAAATTGCCAACGAATGAATGAATCGTAGTAAGGATTGATTTCGGTGGTGATAAAAGATCGGCTATGATCGACATGCACTCCGAATCTCTTGATGCTTTCCCGACCTCTTGGAGGGAAATACTTTGTCCAGAATGCTGGGTCAGTGAAGTTTGGAATGATGTCTTCAGGGAGTTCCAGTTGTTTCATCAGGTTGTATTGATACTTAATATCACTGTTCTCAGGCAGAGGAGGCAGCTGAGGAGGATTTCCATAGCTTTCCAGTTCAAAAGCCAGTTTTTTTGCAGCAGCAGAGATGGGCATACCTGAATGATTTAATGAGTACCTGTGCAGTGGAATCCAAATGGGAAAAGTACGTTGAAGCCGGCGATTCTTTTGTACCAAGCATTGAAGTCACATTTAGTCATGGAGAAAGCGTGGCCCAGATGGAGAGTGCCGTTCATGTATGGGTAGGGGAATGTTTCGAAATACTTCGGCTGTTCGTTGGGTTCACTGGTGAAATATTGGTATCTATCCCAAATGGTTCTGGCCCGTTGTTAGAGGGAAATCAGTTTGTCTCGACGTGTTGTGTTCTTCATCGAATCAATTAAGGTGCTAAATAATTTATGAAATCTAAGGCCCAAAAACATTAATTATGGCATATAAAAGAAATACTTTTTTTACGTCAATCTCTTTCTGAACCTTTCTGACATTTCATCAGAATCAATTCGTGCTGTTTAACTCATAAAATATTTTTCCATGAAATTGAAGGTTGTTTTAAAGAGGTCGACTTATGTTGGAGAGTGTTAGTCTTTTTATATAAGATATCAATTGTTGAAATGCTTGACTTTTTGGTAAGGCATCCATTACTCAGAAATCCGGCCACATTACTCTTGAAGAAGTTGAAAAGAGTATCAAGGAGCTGCCCCTTCCAGAGAAGGTCAAAGCTATCGCCATCTACAAACGATACAGATAAATCAAGCGCATTGAAGAAGAAATGGAAAAAGCAACACGAGAAATCGAAAAGAAATATCTTAGACTCGACGCTCCTATTCTCGAAAATGTATTTTTGCTTTGATTCAGGTTTCTGAGCTTGTCAGTGGAAAAAGAAATATCAAACAAGAATAACTCAATGATGTTGAGAAATACCTTAATGAGGAAGAAGTCAAGAAAATTCCCGAAAACCTAACTGCCCACAAGATTGATGGGTACTGGCTGAAATGCATGAATAATGCTCCCATGATCAAGGAGAACATGGGCAAGGATGATGAGCAACTGCTGAAGTTCCTCAACAAGATCCACATTGATGACGAGGAGAACTCAGATAACTTTACCATCATCTTCAGTTTCGATTAGAACGAAGTCATCAAGAATAAATAACTTACCATCAAGTTTGAGCTCAAGGATGCCTCCCCCGTCAAGACTGAGGCCACTGAGATTGAGTGGATCAGCAAAAATCTCACTATGAAAGAGATCAAGAAGAAACAGAAGAATAAAAAAACAGGCCAGCAAAGAGTTGTCACCAGACAAGTCAAGGCTAAATCTTTCTTTAACTTCTTCAGATCTATTGATCTCACCAATGCCAACCCTAACCCTCTTGAAGCCAGCGAAGAATAAATGAAACTCAGAGAATAGTTAGAAAATGACTATGAGATTGCTGGAGTCATTGTTGACTAGATGCAGCCATACTCTTTGGAATACTACTTAGGAGTTGAGCATGAAGGAGACGCAGACTTTGGAGGTGAAGACGAATAAGATGAGGATGATGATGAAGATGATGAAGATGGAGGCAACAAGAAGACCAAAAAAGCAAAAGGATCAAAGAGCAAGAGCAAGAGCAAATCGAAGGGCAAGGACAAAAAGGAAGCCGCTAAGACTGAGGAAAAGCCTGAGTGCAAGAACCAGTGATCTTATCGGATAATTCTATAAATTGGACGTAATAGTTTATAGACTGAACATATTAGATTATACTCTCATGATGTTGTAAACTAAATCGCTTTCCAAAAACTCTCAAAGTTCACACTCAGAGCCTTCCAAGGTTTTGCTGGTCTGCATATACGATACGATAGCTCTGGACATAACAAACGAGATCCTCTTTCAGAGGTTTAAGCAATTTGGACACATAGTGAAGTTACTAATTTTTTAGAAAAGTTAGGTCACCAAATGCTTCATTGAATATAGTTAAACATCTCAAGCCATGGAAGTAAGTCTTTTTGTATTTAGGCAAGATAAAATCTCAACGGGACCAAGCTGTATGGTAACATCTGTAAAATGAACATCTATTATTCGGCTTTCAGTAACGTAGATCTCAAGCACTAAACTACTCTAGGGGCTAGCTTTGTAGGAGATTAAAAATAATCAGATTAGTTTCTCAACAGATATGATTAATTGACACGATCCTCTCCATAAAACGATCAGGATTAATTTAATGATCTGCTCATGGAATCTTTCCAAAGTCCTTTCAGCCGATCCAAGACTGATTGCCCCAATATGTTGGATAGTATGATCAACAAAACTAACCAGAAATCTGAAGTTTCTTCATTCGAAAGTTAGCTCGATCGATCTATCAATAACAACATCAATCAAATTTTGGAACCTTTCTAAACTCACAAACCAAAGTATCAAAATTCAACTTCATCTCAACCTGTTGCCTCTCCTATTAAACTTAAAGATAATACCAAGGCATATACTAATGTGTTAGCTTTTTCCTACAAGAAAAATATGGAAATAAGATAAATTTATAATCTGTTCAGCAACTTTGGCAACATTGCTGCCATCATCAAGAAAAAAGATTGCATTTTTGTCAGGTTCAGGTCTATTTAGTTTGCCTCGATTTCTTATACCTACTTGAACAACTATCGCTTCCTGGGAAATCACTTGAACCTTTAATCTGCTCTTAATGAGCAGGATGCTATGCCACACTAGTAATAGTGGAGCTAATGTGTCTTTTATGACAGTTCATTTGATCGGTACATTCTTCCTCATTTAGATTCACTGAAAAAAAGTCGATCACCATCAACTCTCCTTCTAACACTCTTCACGTCTCTTCTCTCAAAAGAGGCATATGCAACGAACAGACTCTCTTTGATATTTTCAGCAAATACGGCGAGATTGAGTATGTCCATATCCTGAAACAGTCTATGGACAAGCGAATGGCCTTGGTGAAATTTTATAGCATTGAAGACAGCTTTAGAGCTGTTGGAGCCCTTCACAACGAGGTTTTTTCGGGCAGAAAAATGCAAATAAGTTTCACTAAACCAAGAAATTGATGATTCTCTCTACCTTCTAACCATCATGATCTATTCAATCTTATCAAAGCTAGAGCTGAGACATATCATCGAGTTACAAATAAGCTTTCCGATTTTATTCTCTTTGTTTACTAGTTGGATTAAGTGTGATATTACATAGAATATAATTCTTCTTTCTTTATGAAAAAGACCTTCGACTACTACCGCTCAACTAACGGTCGTCTACATGCTGCACTCGACAATGAAGATCATTACACTCGATACTTAAAGCGCATCTAACAAATCGTCAAGCAAAAGCCTCGACCTGACCAGTCAGCTTCCTAAAAAATGAGCTTTCTCAACAGATGCCACATCCGATCTAATAACCACCGTTCTGCCTAGAATTTGAGACAGATCAATACAGAAAATCAAATTTTACTAGATAAAATTATAGGGGCGAAGAAAAGAAATCCACAGAAGGTGTAAGATAGGTATATGCTTGCTATGCATGAAAAAAGATTCCGGGAGCAGGAACGGATCAGCTAATAGAATAAAAAGATAGCTTTCAGGGTAATCAACCAACCTGCAACCATCAGGCATAGATCAAAAGATACTGCTATTTCATGTAAGGAATCTCCCAGAAGGACCCACTAAAAAAGTTTTTACGAATCGAGAATCAAGGAGAGAAAATTACCTCAACTGTTGCAGGTGAGGGCCTGAATGATTGTTCCTAATTTCTATTTTGGAGATAAGATTATGACTCGGGATATACAAGACTTGAGAATGCAACTGCATAATATATATTGAGCGTAGGGGCATGGCTCCCAAGAAAAAGAAGAAGAAGGGAAAGAAGAAAAAGAAGGAATACGACCCACCCGTTTACCAGATTCCCATCTACTAGGACCCCGATCTTGTGACTCCGAAGGTCTAGCTTACCATCAAGCACCATGAAATGGATATTCCCAACGATGCCATGACACTTAAGCAGGCCTTCCTTATTTCAACAAAGATCGGGCGAGTAGCTAAAGCTATTTCGAAACACCACCAATAGTCGATTACTAACGTTATCGTCTGTAAGGACAAGTTTGATCCCAACTAAGCGTTGGATCATGAAATGACTTTGGAAAAATGTGGAATCTTAGGGCCGGAAGCTAACCTATTCTATGACTATGTTCCATTCACTTACCCGCTGATTGGTTGATTAGCTTTTTTTAATGCAGAAATGTGGCTAAAAAACGGTCCCATAAATATCAGTGTCTGAAATCCAGATCTTCCAACAGGTTGTAGGTTGGGAGGATTGAAACTCCACTTCTTCGGTTCTGGAACACTCTTCTTTCCTTCTAGATCTCATCCTCAATGCTGAGATTGTCATCGTCGTCAATCATCATCATTTCGACCTGACCGATGCTGTTGTGGTCCCTCATCTTTAGGTACAACTCAGGGTTGCTGTCCATCATCACACAGCTCTTCTCGATCATGTTCTTGAAAGGACTAATCTCATTACCCAAAGCCATTCCGAATGACCTGATTGAGAGCATTGAGAACGGAGCAGCAATTTAGGTTTTGGTGGGAGCAATCTCCTTATCTGTTTTGACTGGGGCCACTTCTTTGATGACAGTCATGGAGTGCAATGATTTTTTAGATGGGATTTCTGTGGCAGGTTCTACTTGCTAGTGATACTTCTTTGCTGGTGGTGAAGCAGGTACCGGAGCTTTGTTTTACTCTTCTGGTTTTTCATCGTTTTTGATTTTGCGCTTGACGAGGTGAAGAATCTGAGGCTGCCCACGCAAGAAGAAGGGGTGGCTGAAGATATTTTTGCTGGGGTCCTTGCGACTCTTGTGGAAGCCATACATGTTAAGCTGACGAATGAAGGAGTTGATATTGCGGTGTCGGAAGTATTTGGGGAGGATGTGGTCCTGGAAGTCATCGATCTACTTGATGGCAAACTAGCGCCCGTTGGTCATCCAGTGAATGATTGCCTCGTAGTCTTTGTTCTAGAGGATCTCGAAACTCTTTTGGATGAAATTGGCAACAGAGGTGTCAACAGAATCGCCTGACATTCTTTGGTGTTTCTTAATTTCTATAGTTTAAACACATCCCAATAGTATTTCACATCATAAAATGGACCTGTATCCCACCTTTACCCGTCTAAACTAACCAGTAGCCTTCCCTCTTGACTTCCTTCACAATTATCGCATGACACTCTATTTCAGACTAGAATGAAAAAACCGCTTATGGAACATGAACCCGCTAACGACATATTATTATTTTAATAGTGCTCATTTTTCACTTATATTAAGCTGATACTAGGAGAGGTGGAACTAATCAGCTACAGTAAGATAGTTTGAGCAATTGTCCATTATATTGTCAGAATATTTGATACAAATCAACGAAGGCGAGAATTATGCTCTTTAGGCGATAAATGAACGAAAGCCAACAAATATATAGCTATTTCAATGTATGGGTTGATAGCGATAAAAATAGTATTAAAATAAGATGGAACAGTTAAAGGCTAACTTTTATTACTTATCTCATTAAAATATTCATGAGCATGGAAGTTTTTGAGCAATTCAAGCTCCTCCTCATCCTCATCATGGCCTTCTTCTCCTACACTCACATCAGCTCCCTTCCAGCTCTGCCACCCTCCGACGATGAGGATGAGTAGCTTATCGAGCCTGAAAGAACAGACGACAATGTCGAAGTTGATGGCGAAGTGGGTGTGGGAGATGCCGAAGCAGTTGCAGAGCATCCAGAAACATAACAGATATGTGTGCCTCCTTCTGAAGAATTTCAAAACAAGCGGGAGATTGCGCTTCCCTGCAACAAGGATATTCTAACTGAAGAGGTTATTGATCTATTGTCCAATACTCCTGAAGAGATTGACATTGAAGAAGAATATGAATAGTCATGTTCAGGTGTCAATTAAGATGAGGAAAGTGATGAATAGCAGTCAGGACCTGAGAAAAAGAAGCACATTCGCAAATTGAAAAAGAGCGGGTCAAAAGTCAGAGATAACCTTCATGCAAAGAGTATCAGAAACAACGAACTGGCTGCTACTTTGGAAATTTCATGATATTGTGTTGATCAATGGTGCCATACTTCTTCAATCTTGACTCGTGGTTCATCCCTCTAAATCTCCAGCTCCACCTCTTCCATTCTTTCCTTTTCTGATTTCTTAATCTTCTGAAGTGTCAAACAATAGTCCTCATAGGAAGTCTCAGAATAATGGGAGTTAACAATTTTGGTGATTTCAACCAAAGTCAACATTTTTGTGTTTGTTTCTTTGTCAAGAAGTGATATCGGAAGTCTTCTTATCTCACATGGTCTTTGTATGACCGGGCTTCGACTGAATTTGACTTTAACCAATGAGCATGTCACCTCCAATTGACTCAAGTAAATTGATTTGTTTCGATTGAAGACATCCTCGTTACATTTGGCAAATGGTTTGACTAACTCGAGCACGAGTTTTTTAGATCGCCTTGGTACTTGTAAGAGTCCTCCCTCTGCTTCATAAGCCACTCTTCTCAAAGAACGTTGGGTAAAGCCTAGTTCGAATAGTTTCTGATGCCTCAAATCTTGAAGTTTGCCATAGAAGACTGAATGATCTCCATGTGCGAAGACTAAATATCTAACTAATGTACTGATTTAGCAGTTTCCATCACAGATGAGAAGCAATCGCCCCTCATTCGATATCTTTGTTCGAATTCCATACATACTCTCGGGGTTCTACCTGAAGACCTTAGTCTACTCTTTCATTTAGTTATTATAGTCAAAATTACACGCTCAAATAAGTAAGGTTCACTTTCATCATTATTGCTTGTGAGATTCAACTTCCTTCTCGGAAAAAATAGTTGCTTCTTCAAACTACCTGGTCGGGTCTCGATAGGAAAATCTTCCCACTTCGGGCCTCAGCATATCGGGATAGTAATCCAGAATATCGTTGTCTAGCTGTGTTAATTGGCTCATACCCATGTATCTTTAACAGATTTAACCCACCCATAGTAAGAAAGAGGGTATGCGAGCAATAGAAATAGACCTGCAAACATTTTATTTGTTCTCATCCCCAATGATAAATGATATATGATCAGATCATGTATTCACACAAAAAATAATCACAAATATACCTTTCCGAGGAGCATCATCCATATATTGATGCAGTACTCGATAAATTACCGTTAATCTTTTGTCACAGATCGAGCACTGATAACCTATAAACTCACGATATTGTCAACTCGGACTGACAAATGCAACAAAAATCGAAGTCCGTTGAGATTTGGATAGAAACATATGCAACCGTAGTCTTGAACTGAATACTACATAAGAAATTGTGTACCCCTGATACTGCAGCTAAACGAACATAAAGGTCTTTCAGAAGAAGCTCTATTTCATCTCCAGTCACATGTCTATCGACTTCGATGTGCTTGGTCAGAAAGAAAAGTTAACTTTAGCGAGCAGTTAAGGAGCTCCATTCACGGACCCATTCATCTTCTGTGGCACATTCATATTCCAGAAAGTTAAGAATAGTCAGCGAAAAAGGAAGTTGGATCTATGTCACATACTGATGATCAGGAGATTTTGCTTTGAGATAAATCAAGCAAGGCTAGAGAGGAAATTATTCTGCTCCCAGGCAAAAAGCATGGGTAAGATGACTATTAAGTTGAAACTTTTTTGATATTTTTGTCTTCTTCTCAATTGTAAAGCATTGAGGTACTTTGTAGACTATTGAAACATCCAAAGGTTGGTATTAGTTGTTGTTGAACAATAATTCTATTCTCACCTTTGAGTTTATTTATTTCTAAACTAAACAATTGACAGTAACAAGAGGTGAAGAAATAATAGTTGTATTGCTCTCGAAGCAATGTCTTCTGAATCTTGCATAGTCAGGCAAAGCTTCAAAACACCGGAGATATGGTTGAATGAGATGTGGCTCTGCTGCAGATATTTGATCTCGGGGTGCCGTCTCTTTTCTCACCTTCTTTTCAGAAGTAAATTGAGATAGCTTGAATTTTCCATGCTTAGTTGGTGATCCCCAAGCTTCCAATGTTTGAGACTGATTTTTTATCCTGGGAGACATTATCTGAGGTTTGTTAAAGTAGTTTTCAGTGATAGAGAAATCTTGCAACTCGACTGGTTTGGCTCTCCCCATAGGTTTTACATTTTGTGATTTGACCTTTCTCACCACAAGATCTTCTTCTGCTACATCTTCCTTATTTTATAACTACTTCTTGTAATTCCCAAAGGCAAGAGGTTTCAGACCATCATGAATTTCCAAAGAAGCATTTTGACTGTCAACATGGTGATCAACGAAACGAGGATCTATCATTTTGATGGGTGTAGGACTATTGCTCATAAATTTGGTGGCTTTGGCAAAATTATTCTATCTTGGCTTGCTTTAATCCATCTGAAGTTCATCTTCAAAAAACTCCCTTCTGACTCCTTGTTTAAACATTCTAGGCTTTGGATTATCTTTGATGACCGAAATTTGCTCTTACTCACCTTCAATTACAAAAGTTTGATTGACACTGACGTTCGGATTTTGCCTCAAAAATTACTATTTATTTCCAAGATATTGTCTCGCCCACTCACGCTCCTTTTTGAATTATTCCTTCTCGTTTTAGCTTAGATAGCTTGGCATATTCAAGGTTAGGAAGTGCTTAAGTTTCAATAGTTGTTCATCTAAAGCTTAGTCAGTAAGTTTCTCCTCTGTAAGTTTTTTCCGGGCAGCTTTCACCTCCATAATACTCAGATAAACAACATTAGTTAGCTGACTTTAGTTTAAAACACTATCAGACATGACTGAATCTTCAAAATCTTCGAAAAACTCTACTCTTTCATCGTTCTTTTGATTGTAGTTTTTCTCAAACTCTAAAAGATAGTTTTTCATCCTGTTGTCAAGCTCTTTCAGATGATTTTTTATTTTCAATGGTCTTAGACGAGACTCAAAGTTAGGATATTTATTCCTTTCCGTTGAGCCATCAAACATGCGTTACCAGAGGATAATGTAGTCATCAAGAGAGCTATTATGCTGGCGAAGTATGGTGGGAATGATTTGATTATCGATTTGTTTGACAATATACGGACTAGCAGTTACAAGCAGTTCAGTGATTTACTCGTAGGCTGGGGCTTGGGTCCGTCGTTATTAGAGCAGATAGGTGAGTGCTGCCATATACAACTTTTTCTTTTAGCTATGTATGGGTAGGCGTATACTCGTTGCCATTGGCGGCTTGTTATCGATAGGCTTTCAGCTTAGGGCTGCGATTGGAAATGAGTGCAACAAACTAGGTCTTATCCATAACGTAATAATATCTATCATAAACATGGAACAATGTAGTATCGAAGTCAAAGGATAAGTCGAACAAATTTTCAACGTTCTCTCCAAGGAGGATGACGATAAAATGCCTTTCGAAGGAATCTAAATTGCAAAAACGTTAGGAAGAATTCCTTTCTTCCGCAGATTATTTGATACCAATTCCTAACACTTCATCAATCTGTGTATTGGACAGACAGTTGGGAAATATGAACCAGGGACGGAAATCTACGAGAAAGAGATGTCCGAAGGTAGAGAAAGGTATCTCTATGT
>Ga0210025_1001548_pt1 | contig 24711 bp, 17 predicted proteins | sample CryGeyme20150102_FD_183989 | JGI IMG/M metagenome (GOLD analysis project Ga0210025, IMG submission 183989) | Groundwater microbial communities from Crystal Geyser aquifers in Utah, USA - Crystal Geyser metaG 2015-0102 (SPAdes) (version 2) | ecosystem: Environmental > Aquatic > Deep subsurface >... | reverse complement strand
CCTCCAAAACGGAGGATAGTCTAGATAACTCTTACTTAGCATGGTTCCTAGGTGTCCATGGCCCACTGGTTAAGGATTGATATCCTTTAATTAACCAACGCCATGACACTGGAGGACGATTACAAACAAACAAAAACAAGACGAGCTCTTCCAAAAAGAGCACCTCACGGGATAAGAAGGACGAAAAGAAGAAGTCCAGCAAGAAATCAAAATCCACTGGAAAAGAGTCGAAGAAGTCGAGCAAGTCCTCCAAGACTCACAAAAAAACAAAAAAGGAACAACCTGAGGCGTCCTTTTCGGCTCTGTCGTTGGACGATGTGTCGGAAACGGAGGTAGGAATGACAGAATCCGAATCGACCCTACAAGCTTCCATGAAAAGTGACAAGGCAAGACGCCACAAGAAGGACTCATCGGGTGAAAAGAAGAAGTTGTCCTCGTCCGACAAGAAGAAAAAGCATAAGTCATCCAAGAGCTCCAAGCACAACAAGTCGACGAAGCATGCGACCAATGTTGATTCGGACTCGGACGACGATGCAATGAAAGCACTTATGGATAGCTTTATTGCCGAAAACTTCATGGATGATGATGCATCCACAAGCAGTTCCAGTACCGATTCCGGCTCGGAGGACGAGATTCGTCAAGTGATCCTGGACAAGAACGTGTTCGATCACGTCGTATTTGCTGCCTCGGATTTGCAAGAAGCCATTGCAGAATTTCACGAAAGGACGGGAGTGGAACCCATTATTGCTGGGAATATTCGTGGTCTAGGTGTGACATCAGCACGCGTTTCTTTTTCTGGGTCGTCGTTTTTGGAGATTATTGCACCAGACCCGGAAAAACCTGGCCCCATTGGGATGCTCCTGCAATCTATTGGGCTCACCGGTTTGGTTCCCTTTCATTGGGCAGTTCGGACGGTTGATGTGGATTCGCTGGAGCCTGTGGTTAAAAAGATGGGATACGTACCCGATGTTATTGCAATGACTGGAGCCAACCGAGATTTGACAATCAAGCACAGAGAGACCCTCTATCTTTATGGTCACAAAATGCGGGGCATGTGTCCCTTTTTTGTAGACTGGGGCACATCCGACCATCCCTGTGAGACAGCACCCATTGTAGGAGATTTGATTGGGGTATCCATCAAAGCACCCAAAGGTGATGCAATGCATAAGCTCATGGAGCACACAGGTGCCACTGGCTTTACCTTAGAGGAAGGAAGTCCTCAATTTGAAATCACATTTGATTCGCCAGAAGGTGAAATTACCATGGGTGCGGACAAGATGATTGGATTTCAATTTCCAGGATTTGAGGAGGAAGTGGGACCTATTATTGGAGATGGGGAGGAAGAAATGCCAGAGTTTGTACTTCCAAAAATTCCTGATATGTTGAATGTTTAAATTGACAAATTAAATTTAAGGGTGATTGGCTGATCCAGCACCTTGGCCTAAAGTTATGGCATGGCCTGGCAAGGACCTCATATCACGATGATTATATTACAATTATTACATTATTATGTAACACGCAATTTTTATTCTTTACTACGTTCCCAATTATTTTCTCATTTTAGCTATTGTAGCATGCTTTGGTCGAGCCCACTTGACCACTTGATTACTTACTTGTACTCAATTTTAATAATTGCTACCGAGATGCGTCTCCGTGGTGCTAAAATTTTGGTTTGTTTCCTCAACCGAACAAAATATTAATAAAACGAGCAAAAGAATAATAATATATTGGTAAGTCAAGGAAGGTAGTTAGCTCACGAATATGACGTTAGTACGAATTGTTGGCTTGTCGAAATGACTCTCAGCTGATTTTTGAAGTACCAGCTACGTAGGAACCTACTCATCTTGAAAATGACCACTACCTTGCTTGAAAGCCTCCCGTCTCGCGGGATCTTGCAAGGAAGAAGTATTGAGTAGTATCTTCGAATGGATAACTAGACTACTAGTAGACTAGCAGACTGCACAAACAATAATTATTTTAATAATTATAAGTCTCCTGCTCTACTGAATACAAAGCAACTGAGTCCCCTTGTTTATTATTATCATTTTCTTTCTTTTTTAATTTGCTAAGCGCTAGGTAAATAATTGTTTGTCCATCAAGATGAGTGATTCGGATGATGACAAGAGCGCTTCTGGCGCTGCTCTTGAGGAGACGGAAGAGGACCTCGAAATGAAAAAACTCATGGAGGGTTTCGTGGACGAGAATGGTGGCGACGACGACGACGACAGTTCATCGGATTCCGAATCTGGCGACGACGCACGTGAGATCGAGCTCGATGACAACGTGTTGGATCACGTCGTCCTGGCTGCGGCGGACTTTGAGGCGGCTCTCGAGGAATTTACGGAGAAGACTGGCGTTGCCCCCAAGATTGCAGGTGCTATTAAGGGCTTGGGTATCAAGACTGCCCGTGTTTCCTTCGAAGGCTCCAGTTACCTGGAGATTATTGCCCCTGATCCGAAGGCTGGAGGTCCGATTGGAAACTTGCTCAAGGCATCGGGCCTTACCGGACTAAAACCTTTCCACTGGGCCATTCGTAACTCAAAGGCTGAGCCGCTAAAGGATGAAGTGGGCCAATTTGGCTACACTCCTGACCATATTTCCATGTTTGGAGCAAAGGAGGATGGTACTCCAAGAAAGTGGGAGATGCTCTATTTGTATGGACATAAGATGGGAGGAATTACTCCCTTTTACATTAATTGGGCCAACTCTGACCACCCTTGTGAAACTATGCCCATTGTTGGTGACCTCATTAGTGTCAGTGTTTCTGCACCTGCTGATGACCCCATCCACAAGTTGATTGCTCATACAGAATCTGGTGGATTTTCATTGGAGGAAGGGCCTGCAAACTTTGAGCTCAAGTTTGACAGTCCAGAGGGAGAGATTTCTTTTGGTGCTACCAAGATGGTTGGATTCCGTTTCCCTGGATTTGAAGATGAGTGTGGACCAATTGAAGGTGAGGAACCTGAAGAGATGCCAGAATTTGTCATGCCTGCCATGCCAGAGCTTCTCCCTGTGGGGGATGATCTCGAGCTTCCCGAGGAAATTCCGCCAACCGAGGAACCTTATTAAACATCTGAACGGCCTTGGGACGTTGTATTTTTGTGCTACGTCTCGGTTGTGAGCGCAATCAACCTTTTTTAGCTTGTTTACTGGTCAATAATATGTGTTTGTTATTTTCCTTCTTAATTATGGGTGAGTGTCTGTATACGAGAGACTTGCGTCGTCGACATCGTAGTACTAAGACAATGTCTTGAAAGTGGCGTGTACTGTAGTAACCATTTTTCTGTTGTAGAACCGACTAAATTGTAGAATGGCCTCGGTATGCAGTACTTTTCTCTTATCGCGAAAACAGGAGCACAATCCCAACGCCCACCAGCGGCAATACGAGGTTGTCAATCTGGACCGTGTAAGCTTCCACGAGTGTTACAATGCTGACAGTGACGACACACTTCCAAAGGAACGGAAAGGCCTCAGATGACACCACATTGTTGCCTTCATCAGTAAATCTCAGCACCAGACAAGCACTCATCATACTAACCCACATCGCCAAGCTACCTTCCATTGTGCGCGGGTTTTGACCGGACCAATGCATCTTGCCATACACAACCCCCACGATGGCCCCCATGGCATCGCCAATCCCCAAGCTCAAAACACCCCACAGTTGAAGCAGCAGTAGAGACGATGGTCTAACGCGAAACATACTCGAATCGCCACTGGCCTCGAGAACCGCCTCTGATATCCAAAGCGGCATGGCACAACCAACGATCAGGGCCATGTGCGAAATGACCAGTTTGTGTCCACCTACGTCATCCTTACTGGGATCAAGATAGCGTTCGTGGAACTGTTGAATCATGGGCAGATCCGCCCTGGCACTTTCGAAAAGGATTAGAATGGCGAGCGCCACTGCGTAACTTAACGACAAGAGTTGAGGGGCTGCTATTGTTACTGGAGTAAACAGCAAAACTGCGACAAAATGGAACCATTTACGTGCCAGAACAACCCTTTGGCTATCGCTGATTGTGGAGCTTGTATGTTTGCTTCTGCTGATGTTTGTTTCCTTGTCATCTTTGAGCTTGATTGATGGTGTTTGCGTTCCTGGCTCCGGGGAAAGCGGGAGGGTGATGGCCAAGACTACCAACCAATATACAATCCATCCGTACCTCGGAATCAGAGGAAGAGAGTTAAGTATAGAGGAGGATGTGTCGGAAGCCAATGTTGGAGGTACTTCAATTTCCGCCAGAAAACACAGTATCCAGCGCAGCGAATTGGGGAGGATAATCCAAGAAGGAACGTTCAAAAATCGTAGCTCACACGTCGAAGACAGTAGCGGCGGTGAGCCAGCCTTGAAACTAGAGAATTCCAACATTTCAATCCCCAACAGCGGAAGACTGAACCAAAAAGGTAGTTGCAAACCAAAGTTGATCCATGGATTGCTCTGTTGAGGAGAAACCAATTTGTGCAGCACAGTTGGTTTGAGATAGGCCATAATAGGACAAGTAATAACAGCAGATAGGACTCCAGCAAACGCTATAGATGCATGATTTGGTTTTGGAAGGGTGCCACCAGCATTAGTTAGGTAGCAGCACATGGCAAGGGACATACTGCTTGCTACAACCATCCATTCCCCGTGAGTAAATACCTTGGAGAACGTCCGACGGGCCATGTAATGCATACCATAGACGATGGCATGCCAGATAATAGCATACAGTAGACTGTTGGTCACTGCTACTGTTATTGCCCCTGCCAGTACCACGTGCAGATTGGTCCCAAAATTTCCCACGGATGATTCCCAGGCCATCCACGAAAACGCAGCTGTGAGGATGCCGTAGACGTACCATTCCTGACTGGAAGAAGTGCGTCCCACCGTTATACAAAGCCAAGGGACCAATAAAAGACCTAGAAAGATACCAGGCTTGTCCCTACTGATGGTGTTGGAGTTGGATGGTTGACGCCAGAGGGTAACATCCGCTTGTGTGGGGTGGTATGCTGCCTGTAGCGCGAATCCTCGGAAGGCCAATGCCGCCAATAAAGACAACGAAGCAGTTTCCATTCTAAAAATCCTGCTATTCAAAGCTTTGCTAGAACGAGACTACTTGTAACCTGATCGCAGGACTCTCTCGACAGCCATTGTTATTTCTATTTTATTTTAAGTTGTTGATGTTTACTGTTAGCTAACTGTTGCATAGTAGTACACTAATAGTAGTATGGTCGGCGATAACAATAATATAATAATTGTATCCAAAAAGAGTCGTTTTAAAACCCCGTTAAAATAAAGCTATGGCTTTGGATTGAGAAGGAGTATTGGCACTCTAGAGTAGAGTCTACTCTAGCTAGTAGGTAGTGGTACTCTAAAACATAGTGAGGAAAGGAATTTGGATCTGTTCTTTGTTGCTACTACAGTAGTACTCTTGAGACTACTCATTATTATTTATTTATTTATTCATTCATCAATTTTTCGCACAGGCCAGCAAGATCCAATCTTCAATATCGTGCATTACTTTGTCTTTCAGCGAAGGCTCCTGAAGCAAATTGTGCCGCCCTTGATCGTAGAGTTTCAAACTTTTTTCTACTCTGTCCCCGCACTTGGATATCATTAGCTCGTGGCCGGAATTTGTGACGACTTTGTCGTCACTTCCTACCATCATGAGCATGCTCTGGAGCGTATTGGGAAATTCAATATCTTGTAACGATTGGCAGTGACGAATAGCTTGAACAATGTAGCCCAGTCGAACCTTGTCTTTGGAACAGAGTGGATCGTCCCTCCATGCCTGCAGCGCATCGGCATCAGCCACAATCAAGTGTTCATCGAATAAGTGTTTGATTGGCAGCTTCGGCGCGACCAAAGCAGCCGCTCCGAGAGCATAGACAACCGGTAGTGGAGGTATCATATCGGAATCATAGGCTCCCGACAAACCGATGAGACCGGTCCAATTTTCTGGATATTTGGCAATGCAGTGCGCAGTGATGGTGCCTCCAATGCTCTTTCCTAACAAAAAGCGGTGCTTCACGTTCTGGTACCGCGGCATTTCGTGAATTTGTTGGTGCATAGTATGAAGATCTTGACAAAAGGTATCGAGGTCGTGAAAGTACATGGACTCGCCATCGGACAAGCCCCAGCCTCTCATATCTTGCGCAAATACGGCTATGCCTGTAGCGCTGAGTTTGCGCGCCAATTCCTCGTACACACCACTGTGATCCACCGTGCCGTGTGCAATCATGAGCGTTGCTTTCACGTTCTCGTCGAGTGGCGGTTCCCACTTGCGTCGAAAAAGCCACAATCGATCATCAAACGATGGCACAAATTCTCCTTGGTGAGGACTTGGTACAGGCGGAGGGGATGCAGTACTGTCGAAACCATACTTAATGGGTAAATGGGGAATCATGGTTTTCTGTTTTAGTTGTAGCGTATCTGATTGTGTGATGTTGCTGCAGAGGGGAAGCGGCTCTTTTTCTTTAGTAGCTGTACTTGATTTCGTTCAACGACAAAGAAGAATGAGGCTTTCAGATGATGATTTTTATTTTAGGCTTCGCGGTTCGCATCCAGCTGTAAACTGTTGATTCGCTCTTCCGTAGCCACCAAAATTCATTGGGATCTACCAGGGTACATGGTAATTAATTATTTTTAACCTTATAAATAATATGCTGGTTTTGATGATACCTGGTACCAGGTACAGTACCTGGTAAAGCAATCAGGGCAGATATTTTGATGCAATCAATTTTTTCTACTAGTACCTGGTAAGTAAGTGCATGTTGCATGCACAAATCAAACTGGAACATGTCGTTAATTAATTTTAGAAAATACGTAGAAATGTCAGGCAAAATAATTGTTACGGTACCTGGTACCATAAGAAAAAGTGTCCTACTTTTTTAGAATTTAAAGGCAAGTAGGCTCTCGAGAGAGTCTTTTAAGTAGTCGGTTTTTCCCAACGTACTTTTTTACGATACTGAACTTGATTACTGTTCCAAAATGGGGGCTATTATTTAATAGCGTGCACCACCGTCATGCATTTATTAACTACGACTACTACTACAGTAGCTAGAGTAGTACTAGTTACCTTGGCTGTACCGTAGTACAAAATGACAGATCCTCCCGAAAGATTGCCAACCTCACCGACTCCTCTCGGCAGCGCCTGTTTACTTCTTACTCAGCTGCTTTACCTTACACATCTCAACTAATAAACAGCCTCATACAAAGAAGTTGACGACCATGAAAACCCTTGGTTGGGACGAGAGAATGCTCGCTCAGGGTGATGGGGGGTCCTACGCTGGGCGCGATTTTTATTCGGACTTCTACCGCAACTTGTCTTGGATTCCCAAGGTTCCAGCAATCGTATCCATGCTAGCCTCTGTCTTTATCATCCAAGATATCCTCAAGAGTTTCGGCAAGCGACAGAAGATGTCCAATCAAATCATGCTGGGTTTAAGTATCGCCGATATAGGATACGCCCTGGCTCATTTCATCGGGACCTGGGCCGTTGTTAAAGGTCAAGTCTGGGGCTCCCGAGGAACTATTGCTACTTGTGAGGCACAGGGCTACATGCACATTACCTTTTTTCATACGGGAGGATTCTATAATGCAGCCCTGGCCATAATCTACGTCTTGATGGTCCGCGTTGGATGGAAGGACGAGACCTTTCGCAAGTACAAGATCCACCACCTCTTACTAATACTACCTCCCATACTGGGAACAGCAGTAGCAATTCCTAGTATTCCCCGAGACAACTTTAATTTTACGGGACAGTGGCTCTGCTCCGGTGGACCCTGGCCTGTTGGATGTGATGGTGACAAGATCCCGTGCCTCCGAGGTGAGAGCATGACAGACATGTTCGCTAGTACGGAATGCTTTGTCATGTGCTTTTGGTTGGCAGTGATCTGTGCCACGATTATCTTCGTGTCCATGCTACTACTCTATTGTACCGTCCTGGCCAATGAACGAGCCATGGAGAAGTATGAGTTTCGTGCGCCCGGCAGTAGTGCCCATAGTGGAAGCAGCACCGGTAACTCGGGATCATCATCGCGAGCATCACGTGTGAAGTTGTCGATTCGCACGACGTTGGCAAAACGCAGTCGTTCAAACGACGTTGCCTACCAAGGCATCTTGTACGTCTGGGCGTATATCGTTGTCGCCCTCTGCTTTCTGATGATGGATGTTACCAAAGTCCGCTTTTCGCACCAGATTGATTATGCTCTTGCCTTCATTTCTCCGCTTCAGGGGTTCTTCAACGTCTTGGTGTACCTCCGACCAAGATACAATCAATACAAACGGGACCATCCGAACATGTCACTGACCGGTGCTCTTTGTGACAGGATAAGACTTTTTTGCAGCAATATCAAAAATTGCTTGACTAAGAAGTGGCCGCAAGTGGCAATAAAGAAGAGAAACAGCAATGTCTCACCAGAGAACATTGAATTTCGCGAGCATTCCAACGGAGACAACGACAGTAAGGAAGAGCCATCGGAAGCAGCCGCAGACCGTGAATGGGACGACTACGAAGAATGTGAACCTGCAATGCTTTTTCTTTTGGATGTCGATGCTTCCATCGATGCTCAAGGCCAAGAAAGCAGCGACAGAAGCGACATGGAATCGGTTTCATCGTTTGCCAACCATTCTGATTGCTTTGCTCAGACGGATGCCACAAATGTATTCGCTACAGGAAATTCCGAGGAGGGTGACTCAACAGGCAAGCCGGATCAGGTTTCTATGAACCCAACAACAGTACGCACGTGAACATCGCCCTTGCACTTCCTTTTATGGACTATGGTGAGTAATGGTAGTAACTTTGGTGTAGAAGAGGCACAGCCGAAAAGCTTGTCAACGAAATCATTACGCGTTCTGCTATACACCGAAATAGAGAGAAAGGAAGAAGAGCTGTCATTACCGGGATTGGCGATTCAGGTCAACCCGCAAGAATTTTTCCATTGCCAATGGGTTGTCATGAGCGCGCCAGGAGGTTGCTTACATTTGGTATACGTTGAAGCAAAGAAACCTCTTCTTGTGATTGCCACGAACATGAAGGGCTCGCACATTCAACGAAGATAGCAAGGGTTCACAGGCAGTTGACTTCAGAAATCAGAAAATGTGATTTCTCTCTACAAGATACCACTTTACAAGCCATTGAAAATGTCAACCATAAGCAATAATGTAGATACTAACTTCGTCACTTGCTTGGGTTGCTGCAATATAAATCGGAAGGAATAAGCAACCAACAAGAATTGTAGAGCATATTATGTGAAGCATATTGGCGCTAGATACTCGATTGCCATTATTTCGCCTCCTTTTGTGAGCACAAAGACGCGCTGTAGATTCTTTCATTCCGGTACATTTGGTTTGCAAAAGTTGAGTGATCTTCGCAAAAGAAAATTTAAGTTGATTTGTCGAAAAGCTGAGACAGACTCGTTGTGGCCGATTAATACCTTTCCTATCTATCAAGAAGTCAAGCCGCTCCTGATGCCTAGACTACTACAAAATTACAGTATCATTTCTACCGTTCTGCTCGGCTAGTTCTGGTGTTCGCATCGGAGTCAATTTTGCTTGCCTGGGTGTACGTACTACTTGTTGATATCAATCTGGGCTTTGTCCAAGCTGATGATGGAATTAATAACAGCAGTGATTTCTGACACGAATCCCAAACTTTGCTACTGTAGGTTTTACTCTTGGCAAGTTCCGAATGATTGCGATCAACCAAATCCAAACCAAACCATCATCGTGTCCCGGTTCTTTTAAATTGTTCATAAAACCAGAAAACACGAAGAAATCCTACCACTACCTAAAAGAATGATCAACACAATGATATCTAAAAAAAATTCGCGTCCCTTTTTTGACAGGAAGTACGTTCATAGACCCATTGAAGCAAAAAGAGGAGAGACACCGCAAGGACGCCGGCAAAAAGGAGAGACACATCATAACACTGCTTATGATCAATCCGTAACTATGCGTAGGAGGAAAGCTCGAGAAGATTTCTTTCGCAGGATTGAAGAATATGAGTACCAAGAAAGAGTCCAAATACAAAATATGAAGCGCCCGGGCTACGTTGTCATCAGAAACGAAGAGGGTCAACTTGTCAGCGTCCCAGAGGAAGAAGAGGAGGAAGAAAAGTCACAAAAGGAGATGGAGGAAATTGTAAACGAGTCCGACGAACAAGACAAGATGGAGATTGATTCTTCGTCTTCTGAGTCTCATGTGCATGCGCTAGTACCAGACGCAGTTACTGCCAAGGAGGCTGAATCATCTCCTTCAACTACAATCATTGACCACCAAAGCATATGGAATCCTCGTCACGATGGCCATCACAGGGTCATCCACGTTATTCCTCATGATGAGCATTGATTCGCGAAGCACAACGTTTGTAAATCCAAATTGCAGGGGTGCGAAGAAAAGAGGATGAACTTCGATTGCAAACTCATATAAGCTATAAAAGCGTCTGAAGCCATCTTATCTACTTCAGTAGGTCTAGTAGTATTGCATTTTGAACATGTAGATGTTCTTTTTAGTTCCTTGGTCCTTGTCGTCTCCATTACGAGTTACCGTGTGGTTAGTAATGAATATCGAATAGTCAGGTAACGGTTGTCCAATCGTTTCACGACTCAATTCAAGATACTCGAATAGCTTAGTACCAATCTACAGTACTGCCTGTGTACTCCCACTACTCTAGTTAGCTACTAGGAGTAGCTAGCTAGCTAGTAGACCTACTATTAGACTAGTTACTGGTACCATGGTCGAACTTGCTTGACTTGGGCCCACAGGTGGGACAATAAACAATGCTGTGAACGAGAAATCAATAATCCGAGATGGGTTGACCATGAATTGCGATATTCGGACGAACAATATTTTATGTGTAACTTCAGAAAGCAGTCGCAACAACGCTTGCGATTGACCTCTCGATATCGAAAATAACTATGGTATTTTGGAAGACTCGTCTATGAATCTAAAAAGCATTGTGTTTTGATTTTGAAATCATCAGCAACTTTTCTCGGCGTTATCTGCGGTGGAAAAGGCAATAGTATTGCATATGCGCTAGATTCTCACAAGGTCGCTGAAAAGAGGCATTTCCCATAAATTTTCTGGCTGTAGAAAACCCACGAGGGCTTTCTTGTTGGCCTCGATATCTTGCTCGATTTTATGTTGATTGTTTGAACACACACTCACACAGATCCAACCCAGCGTATCTCTCGAAATGTTACGTGTTCGTTTACGGTCTCCCCAAGGTCTTGGAACGCATCTGATCAAGTACAATAACGTAACATACTATGGGGTGAAGGAAAAAAATACCGTACCTAGAAACAACATAATAATAATATTATTGTCAAAACACACATTGTGTAAGTAAGCCTTCAAATATCGTCAATCCATCGAGGAAATAAGTCTTTGTTTCGAATATCATATTCACCAGGATCATCCTTGTTGCCAAATTCTTCGTCCGTAGTTCCCAGCAATAGAAATTCAGCAAAATAGGCAACATTTTCGGGACTGTCCAAGGCGCCAGAAGGTGGAGGTCTTGCTTTGCTGATGGTGGTGGTGTTGTCTCCACCAACTCCTGCCACCATTTCTTTCATTTTCTTGAAAGTACCTACGCCAGGCATGGCCTCATGGGGTGCTTGGCGGATGGTGCCTTGCATGGATGTATCCACAACACCCGGTTTGAAGGATCCGACGACAACCTTTCCGCCGAGGGTTTCCCGAAATTCTCGTTCTAGTACTCGGTAGGATTGAAAGAAAGCTGCTTTGGAAATCCCATAGCATCCCCAGCCAGAAGGTGGTGCTCCGTGTGCCGCTCCACTTGAAACGTGCAGCACTCGACCTGCAACACCGTTCTCATCCAGGGGTGTCATGAATGGGTACAGACTAGTTGTCAAAAAGAAAGGAGACTCGCAATTTACTTTCATGGCCTGAGAAAATTCGCCGGGTGTCACGTCCAGTATATTTTTTATAGGATCAATGGTCCCAGCACTGTGGATGAGATAGCGAAGCTGCTTCTGACGAGTCGCTCTACCATCGGCGGTGGCGCTATTGCAGAGTTCGGAAACACGGTCCACAATTTTCTGCCGTCCCTCTTCGGTACTCGCATCGGCTGGCAGAGCTTTGATTTGGGGAGAAACACCAGCAAGGTCGTCCTGATCCGAAATGGAACGTGACACCGCCAAAACTTGATCGATGAACGGAAAGGTAGCAATTTTCTTGGCCACGGCAAGACCGATTCCTGACCTACCACCCGTTACCAGTGCAATCGATGGACGGCTTTCGGTCGAGGCTTTGGCGTATGCGGCTCCAGTGCGAAAACTCATTGTTCCATGAGTACTTTGGTTCTTTGCTTTTGTTGATTGCGAGATTAAAAAATAAAAATACTCCAAAATCAAATTCAAAAAGAAGCGAGCTTATGAGCTTTTAAACAATTCCCCCCTTCGAAATTTCTTGTCTACGCTGATATCTTTGTTAAATAAGTGTGCCCTTCTTGCACCTTCGTCAACCTTCTTCACTCGTCGTCTATCTCTGTCAACAATCCTTTTCTCTTGGAATCGAAAAGATCAAGAAGGTTTGTTTGTACTGGTAATCCAGAAAGATCGCATAAAAAATGATATTGGTATGAAAACCACTAACCCTACTTCTACTACTAGACGTATTGGAAACATGTTGCTGTTGTGAGAGAAACTGAACGATCGGAACTCCTCTTGCACCAGGCCCGAGAAAGCAGGGCGTGAAAAAATTGGCTCAGCTTGGCATAGACTCGGCACTCTGATGTCAATGTTGCTCCTAAAAAGTCAAGCCATCAAACCCAAACAGACCAGTAAAGCCATCACTAAAAAAATAGCGCATCATTCAATAAGTACTGCATACGAGCGACAATCGCTAATAAACAATGACAAAGAATGTCATAAGAATCGAATTTTGTGCTAACTAGAGGGGGAGAAACCGTACCAGGAAGCACATTTAGTAGCACTTTCATTGATATTATGGCTTATATAAGATTCTATACAATACCTCCACCATAACCACGGTCGGGTGCGTAAATATCAGGGTAATCTCGAATACTTCCACCGCGTCTCTTGATTAGTGATGGCCCTTCCTTCTTCAGGGCGGCAACCGTTGGCGTTCCCAACAATCCCATGGCACGATCCAGTTCCACCTTCAGAATTTCGTAAGCTTTGCTCACACCAGCTTCACCTCCAGCTGCAAGACCCCACAAGTATGGTTTTCCAACTCCTACAGCATCGGCACCAAGAGCCAGGGCCTTTGCAATATCAGTACCACGTTGAATACCTCCATCCATAATGATTTCTACATCGGGCCCCACAGCCTCCCGAATGGATGGCAGAACGTCGATTGTTGCCGGAGACGTTTCTAATTGTCGAGCTCCGTGATTTGACACCCAGATACTTGAAAATCCAATTTCGAGTGCTTTCTTTGCATCCTCGGGACGCACCACACCCTTGGGCGCGGCAGGTCCATTCCATTCACCAAGAAGCCATTCCGCGTCCTTCCAGCTAAATTCCGGCATAATCTGGCTGTTCACAAAAGCAGCAAGGGAGTCCGCGGGGACTTCTGTGTTGATGCAGGCATAGGTGTAAGGTTCGTGGGAGAGGAAATCATACGTCCAGGCAGGTTTTTGAACGGCCTCCACCATTTGCTTGATTGTGTATTTGGGAGGAATAGAAAAATCGTTGCGGATATCACGTTCGCGATTTCCATACCAGGTAAAATCAACCGTCAAAGCAAGAGCATTGAAACCTCCTTCCTTGGCTTTGGCCAAAACTTCTTTGACCAGCTCGCGATCTTTCCACACGTACAACTGGAACACTTTGGGTCCCTTGAAAATTTCGGCAATTTCTGTTATACCCGTTGTTGCCAGCGACGACAAGCCGTACATGGTACCGTGCGTTTCAGCGGCCTTGGCAGCAGCTGTTTCGCCCTCCCAGTGAAACATTCGATTTCCTGCCGTGGGACAACCAAAAAATGGCAGTTTGACGTCACAGCCAAAGATTTTCGTGGACAAATCGAGGGGAGGTTTAATGCCCGACAATACTTTGTAGTGCATTTCTAGCTCCGAATAGGCATCCTTTGCACGACGGAGACTGATCTCGTCATCAGCACCAGCATCGAGATAATCAAAGACCATCTGTGTTGTGCCCCCATCATACAAACAAAATGCATGGCGAATGTATAGAAGGACGGACGGACGCATAGCGGCAAAAAGAATAAGTTATCCAATATAAGAAACGTGAACCAATAAATCCTTTCGTAGCCTTGTTCAACAATAGGTAAAACCCCCAAAAAATAATAACACGATATCAGCACACAAAAACGTACCTTGTGAGCACGAGATTTCGCAATCGCTCGTAGATCAGCAATATTGACAGCCTTGGCTAATCTTCTCTTGTACGGAGCATCAAAGAGTGCATTGAGAGGAATGTGTTGTAGCACCTTGTGCACTCCAAGTTTGTGTGGATTGAAGATCATACTATGATTTTGTTTTTGGCTTGTTGACAAAAAGAGAATAAAAAAGGGTGGTCGCAAGAAAAAGAAAGGAGACGAAGCTAAGCTATGCTACTGTACAATCCAAATGCAAGTCAAGATCTACTTGTAGTGTAGATGAATCAACAAGTATTGATGAAGTAATCGCTTGGCTGCTGGTGCCAACAACTGTTTTATTGTTATTTTTGGAAAAAGTGTAGTGTACTCTATTGAAGAACGTTGAACTGATGTTGATGCATGTTCCTGCAGCGAATCATACTAGACCCTAGTATCCACTTTCTCTCTGCCTTGCAACGCGTACGTCACAGTGGCCTCACACTGTAGTGGCAATAATTATGGATACAGCCCGGGTGGTTAGTATTCTCGATCTTGAATGTGAGGTACGAGTAAACTCTATCATCATCACCACCAGGAAAAGAACGCGAGAGCACAAGAACCCCCAAGAACACGGGGCGGTAGCTACTACTATTCTGATGAGTACAGTAGTAGAGAAATAATCATGACTACAGATGTTTCCATTGCTGGAACATGAAACATAGATCATCGATTTATCCGCTTCACTAGTAGTAGTTAACAATAACAAGCTCAGGCATATTTCTCGCAGAACTCTTCGTGGTGTACTCGGAACAATTCTACGCAACGTTCCATTTCCTTTTCGGAAGGCAAAAATGTTGTTCGAAAACCAAAGCGACCAGATTCCTGTTTGAAACCAGAAGCAGGAACAACACAAATACCAGTACGCTCCAACAAACTCAAAGCGTAGAGAACGTCTGGTGCTACACCCTCGTCTTTGGCTGCGGTTATAGCTCCCTCTGGAATTTCCACAGCTGGAAAGGCGTACATGGCACCTTGGGTCGGTTGACAGGAAAAGCCGGGAATCTGATTTAGACCCTGACTAACAACTTTGGATCGGCGCTTCAAGGAGTTAAAGATACCATTGATTTCGTTTTGATGGCTTTCATACGATTCATCGCCAGGTGCTGGTCCTCGACACATGAGTGATGTCATGACTTGGCCGTTCATACTGGCGCAGAGGCCAGCCGATGCTAACTTGTATATTTGATCCTTGACTTTGTCGTCGATGCCAACCAATTCCATGTAGCCACCGCGTCGTCCACATTCGCCAAAAACTCCCTTGGAAGTGGAGTGAAAGGAAATCAATTCCAATGCATCCTTTTGCAGCAATCCTGTTTCGTATGCTGCCCGTTTGGCACTAACAAACTCGGCACTGTCATCGTACACATTTTCTTGGTACACTTCATCCGCCAGTAGTACTAACTTGTGTTTGGCACAAAATTTCACAATCTCTTTCAGAGACGCTTTGGAAAGAACGGCTCCCGTTGGATTACCAGGATTGATCAAGACAAAAGAATTCACGTTGATACCATTGTCGCGTGCTTCCCGAAGTGATCGTTCCAATTCTTTGACATTTAGATCCCAACCATTCTTTTCGTCTAGATAATATCCCACTTGCTGACCTCCAAATTGAGCAATCGTGGCACTGTAGATTGGATATTGAGGAATAGGAATCATAACTCCACTGTTTGATGAAGCAGTAATTTTAAAAAGTGTCATGTGGTGATGGGATTTCGAATGTTGTCAGTTGAGCAAAGGGTAAGAATCAATCATTAGCAATATACATCACAAGCCAAGAGTTTTAAAAAGAACATACCACGTTGAATCAGCAATCAAAATATTCAACATATTCACAATTCCAGCACTGGCACCATTCGTCAAGTAGATATCCTCGGGATCTGTTGCAATTCCTCCATCTCGTTTGGTAATAAATGTTGCTACATCGTTACGAAACGACCGTACTCCCTTGCTGTGACTGTAGGCACCAGAACTTTTACAGGCCAACGCATTTTGGATTTCACGTGCACGAGTGATAGCATCCGCAGGAAACAGTTCCGATGCTATTGGGTGATCGACACCAACACTTGGAGGTAGATCAACCAATGCCATAACTTGACGAGGCCACGTTAATGGTGCCTGTCCCACTGATTGTGGATTACCAATATTGGTATAAACAATATGATCAAAATCGTACTTCTTGCCTTGTTGCTGTTGTTTCAGTTCATCCGCAATTTTGTCAGCGGCAATAACAATTTTTCCACGTACAGCATATTCCATTTCACGAATATTAGAACACATGGTGTCCTCTGTAAGACGCTTCTTTCTCGTGCCATCGTGGGAAAGATCCGTCGTCCTGTCAGTGTCTTCCTCCCCGTTTATGTCATGCTTCGACAAGGTATCACTGCTACTACTAGTCACTGTTGCTGCTCCCACCACCACCACCGAAGGGGGAGAGACCGAAGCTGTAGATGCCGATAGCAAGAAGAGAGCGATCAATGTGACCGACAAGAAAATACGTTCCGAGAAAAAATTGACCATGGTGGTGAAGAAGACAAGGATGCTGTTGTTGTGCTTGATGAAATAATAATAATAATAATAATATTGCTGGCTTTGAGAAGGGTTTTGGTAGGTCAAAAAAAATTAATACCCACTTCTTTAAATTTTTGAGTTGGCACAAAATTGAATCTACAAAATTAATATCAGAGAAGAGGACGCTTGACTCTTGCTTTCGTGTTAAGGGACGATGTCGGTCCTGGCTGTTTGAATATTATGATTGTGTGCCTTCTACTATCGAATGCGAATACAGAAGATTGAGGTATGGCTGATTATTTAATACGCTTTTCGTTCGTCGTTGTGATGATGAGAACAGACCAAGTTAATGCTAGGTATCTTCTGATTTTGATGGCTGAATGCGAATGGGTCTCGATTTATTATTTTTTGACATTATTATTATTTTCTTTCTTCTTGGGGCTTCGGGAAACAGAAGTCGGGACTGATTATTCCTGTAAATGGAGGATAGGGAATGAGTTTATCAATTTATTTTGCTATGGGGACTTTTTGATTGGTTGAACCTTCCATCATGTGTTGTTTACTACAGTACAAGTTTGAAGATGGCTGGGTGGTGGTGATGTTGTAGTCGAGTAGACTACCAGGTATGTGAGATGAGTACCAGCCACGTTTACTTCATCCATTCGTGCAAAAACATGCCCCTACATTTTGGAAAGGGGGTGAATAATAATTTCAATAGTAAATAATTGGGGGAAACAGCTACATAAAAAGGGGGAGCATGTGTACTCGTACTGACTCTTTTGTTTGTTGGTGTTACGTGAAAATATCCGGAAGCTGCTTCTAGAGTAGACTAATAATTTTTTTATTCGGAGTTGCACGTTTACTAGTAGTACTGCTTCTTATTACCACCAGGTAGTAGTACTACCAGTACCACTACTACTAGCTAGTATTCGGTTCGTGTGGATGTCTTACTACTACTAGTAGAGTACTATTTTAACTACTGTACCAGGTATTGGGGTCGAAAATACAAAAATACGAGTACGTAGTAGACTAGAGTAGTCTTTAGTTCCGTTTTGGAGTAAAGAATTGGTACTAGTAGTAGTTATAAGAATGGACACAATCAAACAGCCAGCTGGCCGAAAACTTCTATTATCCAACGCAGCTTTCAAAAAGAAAACAAACTAGTCTAGTAGACCTACTAGACTATAATTATTTCTTTTAATAATCTCCAACTTTTTCCCCGACAAGTTATAAAAATTCAATTCTATTACTACTAGACTACTACTTTGTCTTGGTCCCACCAGTACGCACCAGAAAAGATCTGCAGTCTAGAAGACAGCAAAAATTCATCTATTCGGAATTTCTGCGCAACTCTTTGAACCTCCAATCATTGCATTACTACTAGAGTACTGGTAGTGTTCAAGAAGAAGAAGAAGAAGAAGCCATGACATTATTATCATATCATTACAGTCTCTCATCGTTATTATTACTGATATTATGTGCAACAATATTATCATCGGTAACACAAGCCTTTGTGAGTCGTCCTTATGTTTATTCCACAACAACAACAGCACCACAGCATGGTACTTTTCATTTTTTTGGTACTAGCAGTGGTGTGGCCTATTATCGAACGAGATCTGAAACCGACGTTGATACATCGTCGTCTGCTTCCTCGACGACAACAACAACAACAACAACAACGCCTGGCAGCAGTCGAACCACTCTGCCCTTGTCACGACACGCATCTCCGTATCTGTGGGAAACAGCCGAGTCTCATTATTATTCCAACGGATATTCGGCACCCAACAACAACAACAACAATAATAATAATAATAATAATAACGGCTTTTCCGAACAAGAAATCAATGGCAGAAACCAACCACAAGAATTTCAGGTTGCTCATCGTTTGGTGGAAGGAGATAAAGATCCGTCATTGGTGGAATTTGTTTCGAGCGAAGATTTCATTCTGGATGTTTCTGGAGATGATCCGGAATGTGCTATTGATGGAACTTGTACAGACGACGAGGAGTATCCGTACGCTTTGATGTTGCAAGGTTCGGCACCATACATTGCCAGTCACCTGGGTGAAACCGCTGTTCTTTATATTCCTGGCGAGTGGTTGCACAAGCCCAATCAGCTCTTTGATAGCTTTTTACAAGACGTATCATTGGCACGATTGATGGGAATGCGGATTGTTTTGGTAGCAGATTGTCGCATTGATGCTCTCGCCGACGACGTATGCTTGGATCAGGGATACAAGTACGCACACGAATGTCATAATATTCTGACGGAAACAACGGAAGATGCTATTCGACAAATTGAAGAAGAAGCCGGATTTGTTCGTATCGAAGTCGAACGAAAGTTGAATCGCTATCTCAAAACTCAAATCGTCCGTACCGATGAACAGGAGGGCAACGTGTTGGGTGGTAATTACTACATGGCACGATCTTTTGGTACTTTGAACGGCAGGGACTTTCAACATACTGGCTTTGTTCAGAAGGTGTACACGGAAAACATTCAGCAGGCTTTGGATCGCAACGACATTGTTTTGCTAACGACGGTCGGAGCCGACCGACACGGTGAGAGTGTCAGTGTCAATGGACAGCACTTGGCTGCAACCGTTGCTGCGTCTCTGAATGCCTACAAATTGATTTACATGTCCAATCAAGGATCCGTATTGTCACAAAAGAATACGTTTGATGATGACGACGACGACGAACATCCATCGAAGAATAAGAGTCACAGAAACAAGAAGAAATTTTGCCAAGAGATTCCGCTCAGTTTTGCCAAGTCGCTCACGCACTACCACAAGGTCAAGGCTCACAAGACAGGATTTGCAAATTTTGAAGTTGCTCGACAGAGTTTGGAGTCCCGAGCTGTGGAATTACTGTTGTATCTGGCGTGGTCGTCTTGGGCCTTGGAGCAGGGCGTGACTCGAGCTCACATTGTCAATCCCAGAGACGGCGCTCTGCTAGAAGAGCTGTTTACATCCAAAAATGGAGCCAATACGTGCATCTACCACGACGATGAGAACAACGACGACGACAATTGGTTATCTGCCGATGAAGCCGAGGACTGGGACGCCTTCTTCTCCGAAGCGGCGGTGCAAGAAGAAAAAGTCTCCCGCAAGTACCAGTAGGATACATTTTTTTTTTTTGTTATTCTTTCGAGCCTACCCCCTTACCAACCACTGAAAACAATACAAGCAAAGCCCAACAGACCATAGAAAAATACAAGAGAACGTGTCATTGTCAACAACCGATTCTTCAAGAAAAAAGGACAGAACTTCCGGAAATTTGACGACTTAGATATGACTGTACAATTTTTTACACATTCTACCTATTAACAGATAATACAGAATGCTATTATTTATTTATTTATTTATCAATCGCTGATGGATTCCTATCATTTCCATTAAAATAATAGCATCATGGTTTCGAAATAATGCTCTCTACGCTATTGTATTGTTGCTTAGAAGGTTAGTAAGCTGCCACAAAGCACACGCACGTTCTCTGTGATTGATTTTTTTTAATTTGGAGTATTTGACCCACCGTTCAGTGCCATCCAAGGGAAGGATACCGAGAAGCTTTTGAAGGGCGGTTCGTTTCTTACGATGGGACATGGTACTGTGAAAGAATGCCATGTTCTTGGCACAGCACGCTGGATTGGCAAGAAAATTGCCCAATGTCATGACTGCCGTAGCTTTCTGTAATTCCCAACCCCACAAGGCTCCATTGGCAAAGATTACGACCAACTCATCCAACGACGCTGTTTGAATAATTTCTTTGGCTTGGTTTGCTTGCGTTTGATTGTAGCCCGTGAGCCAACGGTGAAGTGTGCTGTAGGTCAACGTTCCACCACCGTACACTCCCACAGATCGAGCAACGGTACTTTTGGGACGGTGGTTGGTGGGTTTGTCTGTACCTGTTGTTGTTGTTTCTGGCTGCAAATGTGGCGACGACACAAACGTATAGATCTGGGATCCGGCACGAAATGACTCTGGAGGGCAACCGAAACTTGTGACCTCTTGACGAACAGAACTGGGCAGCTGTGCTGAAGACGTCCAAGCCGCGTTGCTGGTGGAATGTAGGTCATCGGACTGCTGCTGTTCCTTGGAAGGCTTTTTGTAGTAGATTGTTTTCTTGGGTACTTTGGTACCAGTTCCCGAAAGAGCCAATATTAGGCTGGTACCACTGCTGTGGTGGGTGAGGCGACAATTCTGTGTCTTGGCATCGAAATCTGCCGCTGAACGAGTGGGGGACTTGAAAAGAGGAGGACGGTGTCGCTGTTCAACAGCATTTGCCTTTTCGAAAGTGAATACTTGAGGAGGAGCCAAAAGTCGATTTGATTTGCCCCATTGCTCATCGACGACGGTATGGAGAGTCGTTGATGGACTGTTGGCAACAACACTGGAGTAGTATTTAGCGTCGAGACCTGGAGCAGTCAACGCTAGAACTGCGGCCTTCGAGGCTGTGGAGCGGCGGCTGCGAAAACTGGGAAGCGTCTTTCCTTGCAAGGTTAGAGGATTGCGAAAACTGGGAAGTGTACCCATGGACGTTCCGGGTTCGACATTCGAGGGTTTGGACGACGGACCTGGTGCAATGTTTGCTACGACAGGACGATTGCTCTTTGCTATTGGGAGAACCGTCGGTCCATGTTTGGGCGGAGGAACCTGGAAAAGCGAGAACGAAGACGAGTGAGCGAGCATGACAGTATCGCAAGTACCAACAACATCATGTGCATCTACAAGTTGAATCGAATTCAAAGCTGTCGCCGCGGACATTGACGCTGTCGAAGTCTTGCGTGGCTGACGATTATCATTATTGAACAACGTAGTGGAACGAGGAGGAGGAGGAGGAGGAGGAGGAAAGAGAACCGACTGCCACAATGAATTTGACCAAATCAACGGAAAGAATTGTCTATGGGTGCATTGGGAAGCAATCGAAGGTACAATGGCAAGATTGGGCGAGGCCAGCCACTTTTTGTACTTGTTTTTTAATTTCGCTTTCATTTTTTTGTCCGGAAGGGACGTTTTCGATTCGAATGGTGCAAATTTGTTCTCGGACGAATAACCGATGGAATGCTTGTCCAGTTTCGTCGTGGACGACAATGGATAAAGAGTGGTTTGCTTACGACGCGAATCGTTGCTGTTGTTGACAACGTTCGAAATCATCATAGTCTCACGTAGTAACAAATGTTTGTCACGGGAGACCACAACAAAAAAAGAAAAGTGAATTCTATGATACTGTAGTCCAGAAAATGCAAATCAAATCGACAGTTTGCTTTTCGAATTTGAAATTATTAATATTTTTTTGTTCCTACTGTACGTCTTTTTCGACAACAAGCGATATCAAATTATACGCTTTTTAGTGTTTGGAATTCAAGGTGTCTGTCCCCTTTCCCACCAATGCAAGATTTGGACGTGTTCCATTATTTTCTTTTTGTATACCTTGTATTTACAATTCATTTGCGATGATACCAGTTGACTACTGTCCTACATTAACATTGATTATTATTTCGTCGTTTGTGGTTTGTTACGAAATGCATTGAGGGCCTGTTGAACAGCATCCACCCATCCCGGAATTCCGGGTTTATCAGGATAAAAAATGACCGATTCATCCAATCCCGCACCCACTTCTGTCGTCATCGTCGTCATCATCGTCTCCTCCTCCTCCTCGTTGTTATTATTGTTATTGGCATTGTGATTACAACTCCGACGACGACGACGACGACAGGCTTCGGCACTCGTTTCACCAATACAAGCTGCCAATATTCCATTGGTCGGTCCACCATTCTCCAACCATCCACGAAGACTCGATGGACTAGCCACACAAACAATGGTCGTTTTTTGTGCCAATGCTTGTTGTTCCGGTGTCCATTGTGCTGTAACTGTATCGTACGTATTGAGTCGTGTGACTTGCATCCCCCGTGCTTCTAATCCATCTTGAAGAGTCGTAGCAGCTTGAAGTGATGCCGGATACAATATTTTAGTGGTGGCATCGTCGGTAGCAGTACTAGCAGTAGCAGTACTAGCAGTACGAGCTGGTAGTTCCTGTACGAGCACCTTGGCGGTTGCTTTCGATGGACAAAAATCTACGGCAATACCAGCATTTGTTAGGACGTCTTCCGTGGCCTTACCAACGACTGCTATTTTGGGTAGTGGTACCATTACTGATTCATTGCTGTCAGCAGCAGTAGCATCAGCGTCTTGTAATGGCTTCCACACCGATATCAAAATGCGTGCTGCTTCCGGTGATGTTACGACGACGTAATCCCATGCTGTTTCACGTAATTTGCTTTCCAATTGTTCATAATCGGGACCATGAGCATGTGCAATACAGGGAAGTTCCACAATTTGAATGCTGTTGTTATGGTTGTCATTGCCATTGCCATTGTCATTATCGTTACGATGATTGAAAAGTTGTTTCACAAGCTGTGCACGCAATTTTTCGTTCTTTCCTTCTTCTCTCGTCATGGCAATAATGATGGGATCATCCGTATCATTGTTATTCCATTTCAATTCTGCTGTTTCTGCTTCTGCTTCTGCTTCTGATGATGATGACGATGATGCAAGTCCATAATAAATAATGCCAGAATTGTCCAATCGTGTCTTTTCTGAAAATAAAAGACGACACGATAATGATGATGGAGCAAATGCCTGAACTCGTTGTACGAAAAGCAGTAAAAATATAATTGCCATCTGCTGTACAATGTAACGTCTTGCAATACTTTTTCTTCTTCTTGTTGCTGTTGTCGTTGTTGCTGTTGTCGTTGTTGCTGCTGCTGCTGCTGCTGATGATGATGATGATGTTCGTGCCATGGACGTCATGTTGCTTCAACAAAATAACTCTAGCTACTATAGAGTAATACTACTACTACTAGTGGCCAGTGAAAAAAAATCAAAGATGAACGATGTTGTTGTTTGCTGGAAGGGAAGAAACAACCAACAAGGAAATTGTTGTGGAAGATTTATTTTGAGAAAGCATCGGACTTCAACCTTCAAATTATCTTTATCCTTATATTTACACGCCAGCATGAGATGCATTTGCTCACAATATTGTGTAATTACAGTATTAGTTTTTGATTATTATTATTTGATTCTTGTTTTGGAGCACCACCAAGGAACAAATACTACTATTCTAGACTAGTAGTACTACTACTAGTTCTACCTGCTACTACCAGGTAGGAAAAAAGTCTCGTACTAGGTACGTGGCCTCGAGAACAATCCAGAAGGACCTTTGCTCGTCGAGTGAGAATGAGTCAACAACAACTACTACTAGTACTACTACTTAGCTACTACTACTAGTAGGGTCTAGTAGTAGTCTAGTAGTCTAGTAGAGTAGTCTGCAAGTTTTTGATTCCAGTACTAGTACGCACTGTAACACGCACTGGCATCGTCTTCCCGTAATTTCTTTTTTCTTTTTAGTTATTTGTTTGGTTTTCTTCATTATTGTTTATTATTTGTACCCAAGAAGCTACTGCCACAGTAGCTACTGCAACAGTCAAGGAATCATCAATACCAGCTCTACTCTCTACTCTAGCACTAGACAACTGTCGTAGAAATAGTTGATGATACTAATTTGTTAAAGTCAGAATACACCAGAAAGAAACAAACAACACCATGGGTCAAGCAATGTCCACCACGCAGTGGTTTATCTACGGAAAACGACACTTTACAGCGTACGAAATCACTGTATTGAAACTGTATATTATTGTTGTTTGTTTGTTTGTTCGCTTCTTATGATTCTTTTTACACGCACACACACGCATTCAGAAAGAGCACCTCTTATTACTGATGTTTTCTCTTTTTATTGACCCTCAAATAATGATATTATTATTCTCACTGATATTATTTATTTTCCTTCCCCCCCCCCCTTTTT
>Ga0210025_1001537_pt1 | contig 24801 bp, 12 predicted proteins | sample CryGeyme20150102_FD_183989 | JGI IMG/M metagenome (GOLD analysis project Ga0210025, IMG submission 183989) | Groundwater microbial communities from Crystal Geyser aquifers in Utah, USA - Crystal Geyser metaG 2015-0102 (SPAdes) (version 2) | ecosystem: Environmental > Aquatic > Deep subsurface >... | reverse complement strand
GGAGCAAATGTGACATTGACTTCTTGAGCAACAGTAGGAGAATTGGTTCCATTTTCTTCTGGTGGTATGGTTGGAGTAAGTGTAGCATTGACTCCAGGTGTAGTAGTAGGAGCAACTGTGTCATTGATTCCTGGAGTGACTGTGGGAGCAACAGTGTTGTTGATGCCTGGAGTGGCTGTGGGAGCAACAGTGTCATTGGCACTAGATACAATGGTAGGAGCAACTGTGGTATTGATTTCTGAAGCAGCTGTGGGAGCAATTGTGTCATTGACTTGAGGCATAATAGTAGGTGCACTTGTGGCATTCACTCCTTGAGCAGCTGTGGGAGCAATTGTGGCATTGATATCAGGAGTTGCTGTGGGAGCAAATGTGACATTGACTTCTTGAGCAACAGTAGGAGAATTGGTTCCATTTTCTTCTGGTGGTATGGTTGGAGTAAGTGTAGCATTGACTCCAGGTGTAGTAGTAGGAGCAACTGTGTCATTGACTGCTGGAGTAATGGTAGGAGCAGATGTTACATCAACTGCTGGAGTTATGGTAGGGGCAGATGTGACATTAACTGCTGGAGTATTAGTTGGTGAATTTGTGGCCAGTGTAACTGTAGGGGCATTTGTGTCGTTGAATTCTGAAGCAGCACTTGTTGGTGCATTTGTCACATTGATATTGCCTGTAATTGTCGGAGCAGCTGTAGCTTCTGCAACTGTAGGCGCAGTTGTGGCATTGACTATGGGAACAACTGATGGGGTATTAGTTGGAATCTCTGTTGTGCCTGGAACAACGGGGGCAAGCGTGATTTCTCCTGACGAAGGAGCTATTGTTGGTGCATTTGTTCCTCGGAGGCCAGTGGGAGGACTTGTACCATCAGGATTTGAAGGGGCTGCAGTTGGTTCAATGGTTGGTAGACTTGGTGCACCAGGACCAAGAATAGAGGGCTGCAAAGTGATTTCTCCTGAAGAAGAAGTTACCGTTGGTGTTATTGTTGGTATGTCAGTCCCTCGGAGGCGAGTGGGTGGACTTGTATCACCTGGATTTGAAGGGGCTACAGTAGGCTCAATGGTTGATGGACTTGTGGCACTAGGATTGGAAGGAGCAGCAGTTGGAACACGAGTGTCGCCAAGGTCTGATGGAGCAAGAGTTGGAGAAATTGTTGCACCTGGACGAGATGGGGCATTGGTTGGGGTGCTGGTTTTAGCAAGAGTTGAAGGGGCGGTTGTTATTTCTACTGGAGTTGGACGGTCGGTAGATTCTGGCGCTAGAGTGAGATCATCCATGACAATACCTATTATGTTTGGTAAGGATCCATTGTCATGCAGTGCTTCAATCCGGGCTCCCAGGAGTGCATCAAAATCTTGCATGGATGGTGGACCAGTCTCATAAAAGTTAACAGGACAGAGACAAAGGGAATCCACTTCCAGGTATCGGCTTATGTAATCTGAAACTGTTGATCGTTTTTCCACCAGATGTCTACCTCGCTGACGTGCTCGAAAAGTGGAGTCAAAGAATTGAATCTCTTCACTGCATCCACTCCCACGGCAGGTTCCCTCTAGGAGGAACTCCATCGCCAATGTTCCAGGAATGTCACCCCCGGTAATACGTTGCAGCATGACATTTTGTAATTGGCGAAAGTTTGGCTCGTCACATCGCGTAGCCTGTAAAAACATGTATACGTCCTTGATCTCTCCTTCAATGATACTAACTTCTTCTTGCGTGACTTGATCTCGATCTCCCGCAAACTGAACTGTCAAAAAGGAATCAATTTCTTCTTCGACCGCCGAACACAGAACGTGTTGTAGCTCGACGGTCAACAGGACATGCAGAGTTGATAAATCAACATTACGTGTAAAAATGTGAACGTTGGGCAGACTTGCAACGGCGGCATTGAAAAAATAAGTAAATTCTACCTCCGTGGGAGCCTGAAAGGACGCATTCTTGTTTTCGCAGCAGTCATCGTCGTATTTGTTGCCACTGCTAGTTCGGCTTGTCTCACCTTTGCCTTTACTCTTGGACTTTGCTTTGGATTTAGAACGAGAGCCACAGCTACCTCCTTTTCCTTTTCCACCTTTTCCTTTAAGTGCACGATGATTACGACGATTATCAGTTGCTTTAAATTCTGACTCCAAGTTGCTATTGCTGTCGCCGTTGTACTCATCGTCGTCGTAGACACTGCCACTGGACGATCTTCTCAGTCGATCTTTTCTCGAAAAAGTTCGATGTTTCTTCGGCAGCAATCTATCACGCGGATCGTCAGGATTCAAGGAAGCACCACCAAATCGCCATCCGTGCTTCTCATTGTTCTCTGAAACGAACACTGGAAATATTGACATTTTTGGAATGAAAGAAGGAGACGTTGACGGCACTTGTGTTCCGCGTTCCAAAATATTATCCAAGTCTTGAAATTTATTCAAGAAGTAGTCTTGTTTGGAAATGGAAGGTGCCATGGTAACTTGCTCCATGGTATAAAGTTTTGGATCGTCAGGACCACTGGCATCCCTGTTGATACTGCTACTAACAGTGCCAGCAAGAATACTTTCACGATTTGTATCGCGAACACCAAAATTATTGTCGTTGTTGTTGTTGTTGTTCACGAGAATGCTCATTCCTGGTCGTCCAAACTCGTTTAAAAACGGCAAAGTAGTAGAGGGAGGCGAAAATAGGTTGACGGCGGCAGGATCACAACCGTAACATTCTCCTTTGGCATTCACCAACAAGCTATTATGATCAATAAATACAATGGAAACACTTTTCAATTCTCGACCCAAGTGGTCGCATTCTTGTTCTGCGAGAGTATTGTACGTCTCTAGAAATGCTGTTTCTAGAACGTGTGTTGCCGTGCGACTGAGATCGGGCGAGTCTGGGTGCAACTCAAGCAGGACTTGACTCCGAAAGATGTGGGCATTATCAGCAGTCTCCACAGGACCTCCGGGGTGATGGTAATATACCTCACCCTTACCCTTGCCTTTACCGGAAGCTTCACCTGAAGCAGCACGTGTGGGTGCGCTACCCACATTTGTGTTATCATCGTCATTCCAAAAGAAATCATCTTGTTCCACGCCACTGACTGATTTCGCTTTCGATTTACTGCTGTGGTAAGATTTGGACTTTGCTTTGCTCTTCCCTCCTGGTTCTTCGCGTCCTCGTATGGTTGTGAGTTGTTGATGTCTGGCCAGATCGACTCGCAACCCACCCTCCACAATGAGAGGGTCGTCCTGTGCAGTTGTCGCAGCGCTGTCTACATAGCTAGGATCACGATAGCCATCGTTGAAGTCGCTCTTGCTTTTGCTCTTACTGCCTTTGTTGTCGTGACTGCTGTGACGCTTGCCCTTGTGAACAATACCTGTGCGCAACCGTCGCTCGCGCCCTGGACTCTTGATTGGTGGTACCGACGAGTCACGCAAGCCATTTTTGAGTCGTTCCTGCTCTCGCTCATTCCAAAGCTCGTTCGACGTTAGCTGACCTTGTCCTTGTCGTTTTTGTGATTCTTGTGTGTTGCTGTACGGCAACACTTGTAATAACGGACTGCTTCCGCTACCATTGTCACTATCACTACTTGTACTAATAATAGTACTGCCATCTTTACCGCTATCTGCGAGGCTTGTGGGAGACCAAACGGACAAGCCCAATACAAACGCCAACAGAATCATCCCGGTCTTGCTTCTACGCGGCAGTATCATCATTCTTGTGTCCTCTGTGGTTATAGTTGCTGCCCTGAGTGGGAGTAACTTTGTTCTGTCGCCAAGGGTTTTGCTTTTGCGTTGTACAAGTGTTGAATGACGTTTCTTCTTCTTCTTCTTCGTCGTCGTCGTCGTTGTGTTAGTAGTACGAGTAGTTAATGTGCTATTCTCAGTCGTCGTTGGTGTTGTCTCTATCACCATTGTTGAATAATTCATGTCAATAAACACTGTCGTATTTTGCTCTTGGAGGTACCGCGACACGGCGCACCTTTTTCTTATTGTCAGCTACCAGCTGTGCCTGCCAGAACACAATTTATACTGGCGCATAATTTTGTTCCATCCAACGTCCGAATTTCGTTCCATGAAAAATTGGCCTTTTTTCCTTCCTAACGCCAATAACCACAAAAATAACGGACTCCAAACTTCCATCCAATAGATGACGTATTATACGTGAACTGAATCAAGACTGTAATGTGGGAAAGAAGCAATTAAGAATGCAAGCAGTTCCAGTGAAACAGCACCTAATATGCAATGTACAATACTCTACTAGCTAGACTACTTTGTTCGATTACCTGGTAGTCTAGGTGGCCCCAATGAGATGATTATTTAAAAAGTAACCACAGAGACAGCCAGGCAATCGACCACCAGTCTGACTTGCAGTCATTCTAGCATTAATTTTAGAGAGTAGCAGTATTAGCACTACTACAGAATATTCAGATAGCAGATCTACTCGCACCGCAACATCGCTCTCGGAATGGCTAGGATCAGCGTCGATAGTACACTGACAGCCGCTGTTCTAGTGGCAGCTTCCTAGCTACTACTACCAGGTAGCTAGAAGCTGACTACTGGCACAACACACATTGCTCCAGTACCATACTATACTCAGAATGACTCTACTAGTTGAAGGTTACAATCCGAAAGTGCACAGGTCAGTAAGTGTTTCAAAGCGTAAAAAGAATCAAACATACCAGCAACGATAAAGTCTTCTCATCAATCATATTATTTGTCATTGTTTCTTTAGTACTCTACTAGTACTACTAGGCACTACTCCCTACCTGGTACTAAGCAACGTAGTCTAGTAGTCTACTCGCCTACTAGCTAGTCTAGAGTAGTAGTACTAGTAGTACTAGTAGCAGTAGCTACAATACAAATTTGGATTTGCATTCTACTGGACATACATGGAAAAGAAAAGGAAATACATTAATAAATATGTTTGTTGTTCTTGTTCTCGTTGCATTAACGAATAGAAATTCTTGAGATTCGACAAAAGGATGCGTACATGTACTACTAGTATAGAATGTCAGATGGCATATGTAGTCAGACACAATGGTCACATTCAATGATTCCTCTGCTTCAGATTAGAAGTAACGATTCCAGACTAACAGTAGCCAGCTAGAAAGTCATACACACTCTGCGTTGTATCACTTTTGCCAGACCATTATGGTGCAGCTGCGGGTGTCAGAGACGTCGGATTGTCCGTATCTATCCAAGTAGGAAAGTACGTTGGTGCATCACTCGGTGCTTCCGTTGCGCTGTCACTGCCATTGTCACTATCAACTGCAAGTTCTTGGTGTTTGCTGTATCGAGCTTGAAAAGCAGCAATGAATTGCGACCGATCCGACAAAGAAGGTGCGCTGGTTATTGTCCTCGTTGCTGTCGATATGACTGGCGCAGAAGCTACTGGGACAGTTGGGAGAGACGTCAATGGAACAGTCGGGGCAGAAGTTACTGGGACAGTTGGGGGAGACGTCAACGGAACAGACGGAGCAGGAGTCAATGGAGCTACAGAAGGCGGCAACGTTTCATCAGCAACAGACAAAATGAAAGGCGCAGTCGTTAGCCGTTCGGTTGCGGGAGGATTCCCCAATATTGGAACAGCGGTGCTGCCTTCTGCGATCTCCACGGCATCACCCGACATTTGAATATTGATAATAATCGATTCACCCCGTAGTGCTATGATGGCTTGGAACAAATTATTTTCAAAGTCGTCAATCACGGGAGCACCTTCTACTCTGCTTCGATCGCAAGGAATAAAGCCATCTTCTCCAGTCACAGAAAAAAACATGGGCGCATCGCTGCAGCCGGTCCCGGTGCACGTCCCCTCCCAAAGGAATCCCAACAAGAACGAGTCGCTGGTAGGACCAGGGTCAACGGTCTCCAGTGACGCCGATGTCAACATTCGACTTTGGGGATCGCAAAAACTATTCTCTTGTAAATCTGCATAAATCAAGGGCATGCTATCTTCAATAGCATTGACTTCACTTTCTGTGACCAAGTCTTGGGCTCCAAAGAATTGCACGATCACAAAAGATTGCAATGCTTCAGTAACAGGGGCCTCGGTCGGTGCGATTGTCTTATCATTCTCAATGCCGCCATTGCCATCAGGAGCGTCAACTTCGACAATGTCAACCACCGAGACTATCGACGTTAATGTGCCCTCATCGTAAGCAGTCCTGACCGTGCTGTTGACGATTTCTTCGTATTCCGCAAGGAGTGGAGGACCGAACTCTTCAACGTCTAATGGACAGTAGCATTGATCTTGGTAGACATGGGCACTGCCTTCATTATAAGTGATGAGATGGCCGTCATGAGTGGCAGCGGATGCGAATCCTGGTCGACTAATACCAAGCATTTGCAAGGTACGATCTTTGCGGTTGCCGCGATCGTTCGGATCGAAAAAGGTTGCGCCACCACTGCATCCCTCTCCTCGACAGATTCCGCTTACGTAGAACATGGCTAATAATGTGACATCGGATGGACCTGGTGCAATTCCTCTCAAGACCAATTCCGTCATCTCTCGAAAGTTTGGAATATCGCAGGATTCGGTCGCTTGCAAATGATTGTAGGATTGCAGCATTGCGCGTTCTACGAGAGTAATTTCGCTCATTTCCAAAGAGCCCTTACTTGGACCCACAAATTGTACAACCAGGGCTGATTCAAAGGTCTCCTCTGTTGCACTGCAAGACTGTGTTTGTACTTGAGCAGCACTATTGACACCCAACGAGTTGTATTGTGCCATCAAGTCACTCGTGCGGTGGTTGAGTGCAAGGACAAACTCTTCCTCGGAAGGAGCTCGAAGTGCTGCATTAGCGTTGGTGCATTCGAGTACTGGATGATATCCCTCACTCTGCTTGCTGCTCTTGCTCTTGCTCTTGCTCTTGCTCTTGGATATAGAGGAGCCTTTGCCACTCATTCGCGTTTCTGGTGTCTCTTTTTCGTGGACCATAATAGGGTGCATAATGTGACCTTGCTGCATTTCCCAGGCCTGGATCTTGTCGACATCACCCATCGTTTCAGCATTACCACCGTAGTCATAATCGTAATGGTGACCGTGGCGATCCGTTATTTGTAGGTCAGCATCGGAAGCCAGCAGCTCAGGTTCTCGATCGACATTGGCTCCGTGAGAGAGAGCCACTGGATTGCGGTTGACAAGAATCTGGCTGTGATGGTTTGTACGGTGGTGATGGTGTTTTCCGTTTCCGTTTCCAGCTTGGTTAAGTTTGCGACCGCGCTCCCGATGACGTCGCTGTCGAATGTTGTTGCTACCATGATAAGCAGCTCTGGATTCGGCGGAAATGCCATAATCAATAGACCCATTATCGTTGTCGTCAACTCGAGTTCGCTGAATTCTTGATCGTTGTTTGGATGCGGTCCGCTCTTTTTTCTTCAGTAGTCCATTGTCTCCATAATGAGTTGCATCTGCATTTCTTCCGGTACTGTTATTATCGGTTGCGGCAGTGAAGTTTGCACTGTCAATAGGGGGAGTAGGATACATAGTGTTCATCATGGACATATTCATGTTGGAAGGCACGGTGGTCATACTTGCGTTGTTGCTATTGGTGGTCTGGTTGAACTCAGGAATAACACTACTGCCATTCTCAGATGCATCATCATCGGTGTTTTCTGGCAAATAAAATACATCGTCTTCGTGAGCAAAGAGTCGCACTTTGGCTGGATTACAACCGTAGCACTGTCCTTGCAAATGAAAAATGTATCCTGTCGACGTTGATGTGGGTTCCATGTTGACTTCAATAATTTGTCTGCCCTGCAAATCACAGTTTTCATTTGACAAGGTATTGTAGGTCTCCTGTACGGCCGTTTCGAGCTGATCGAGATGCAACGGCTTGAGCTCTGGTGCGGTATAATGGTTCTTCATTTCAAGCAGAAGACTAGCTTCAAAGTATCGCAGTTCTCCAGTATTGTGGGAATGCTCCTTCTTTGTATGACCGCCCTTTCCATTGTGTCGTTTTCCTTTGCGTCCCTTTTTGGCCTTGCTGGATTTTGACTTAACATGATGGTCGCTGTAGGCGTACTCCGTGTCTTCGTCGTTCTCTCCGTCCTGATTGAGGGAGTGAGTGTCTTTAACAACATGCTCCTCTAGTTGATTGATCTCTTTGTATTCGAACAGAGGCACTGGATAATCGAGTGCTGCCTTGTCCCCTTTTGTATGGAAAGTCACCTCGGCTGATTTGGATTTAGTCTTACTACTTCCTCGTGTCTTGGATTTTCCTTTATTGCTGCTACTGCTGCTGCTGCCATTAGAGTCGGGCTCTTCTCCCTCAGAAGTACTAGTAGCTCCCTCAGAAGTAGCTTTAGTATTATTATTTGACTCGCGTACTTGGGGCTTCTCTTCATCATTGTCGTTATTTTTGTTGGCCTTTAATGCACGTTCATTTGTCTGTGGAATGTTTGAATACTTGTTTGTCTTGTTTTCATCGTGCTGTTGTTGTTGCTGCTGGTTGCGTGTATGTTGCTGATGATTATGATTGTTTCGTCGTCTAACGTTGTTTCGGCGCAGCTCTTGCTGTTGTCCAGCATGTAAGTGAAGTTCAAGGTGGCGTTCTTGTTGTTGCTGCGACTGTGGCTTGTTCGGATATTCGTAATGCTGAGACTTGGTCTGCAAAAAGGAAACCTTGTCCTCTGATGCCTTTACCGTTTGTGTCTGTTGTACGTGCAGTGCATGAATAAACTGAGACAATCCCAAGAGAACCAAGAACAGCTGCAACCAACTTCTTGTGTTCCTGGTTGTTGACATGACGAGCGGATGTTTGTAAACAGTACTAGTATCACTGGATGGGTGTTGTTTGTTTTTGTGGTTGTTGCGAAAAAATGGCTCTGTGAAAGACCACGGCAATCAATGAGGTTATAGAACTAAAACGACCGTTCTTTGGTTCATGGACCAACTCGAATTGAAGTGTTTGTTTATGCTCTAGCAGCTACTAGCTAGTATATGGAGTAGCACGTTGATGATTTGTCTTTTCTTGCGCAGTTATACTGAGTGTTTGGTCAACCATCTGCACTATCCCAACTATCTTGGGATGAGAAACATCAGTTTTGTCGACAATTTTGGGAGGTTGGAATAATCAGTTCGCCCAGTGCGTCACATGTATCATTTTGTATGGTGTTTAGATATCCCCATTCTAAATAAGTATGGTACTTAAAACAAAATTTGAATATTCATTCGTTACGCCTGCAAGATCAATAAGCCTCACAATTTGGGCATCAGGTGCGCCGAATGTGATGATTACTATTGGAGTGGACACTAAAGTAGTTCTCTACCACTCCGTGGTAGTAGAGACTGGAAACTGGAAGTTTCTCTATTGTAATTTTACACTTTTGCTTACTTTGTCCAAGGCGGGAAATTGCACGTTTCTGAATCCTATCACTCCTCCATTAACGGGTCAGTAGTAGTACTGTACGAATACCTTGTCTTTTATTCCACGTCATGTATTTTCGTAGTACTGGTAATATCATAAGCAATCTCTCTCTTTCTACTATGCAACTAGTACTACTACTCCTACTACTCCTACTCCTACTAGTACTAGAGACTACTACACTAGCAAGTACAATTAAATTAATTACCAGGTACTACTAGTAGAAGATCGGATTATCATTCTTCCTGAACATTATGTAATTATTTTATTATTTTATGAAGTCCAACATTCTGCATGTCCTACCTGGTACCTGGTAGATTCCAAGAAAATACTACTAATACCTAGTAAAGGGCGAAGGCCGAGCTTATGCACAGCAGTAAAGATTTCATACTATCAGTACAGTCGATTATTTAAATGTGCTTATCATTTTTTAACAGTTCCACATCAACAAAATAAATGCTGTATTCTGTACAGTACCACTACAGAGTTGAGTACCTGGTACTGGTAGTAGCAGCTACACGTATCACACCTACTGTGACGTCTTTAAAAAAATATTATTTTGGTCTGGGTCAAAAAATTCTCGACCCAGTTTGACCACTGGACAAAACCTGACAAAAATAACACGTCTTATTTGTCGGTATCAAAACACAACGAGCGTGGAGGGCTAGCTAGAAGTACCTGGTAGACTAGTAGGACTTCCTCAGGTAGTACCAGTAGTAGAATATTCCAATACGTGGTACCAGCAGCAGCACAATCGCCCGACACTCCAGTAGGTGGTCAATTATTCTTATCTGTCATATCATACCTCTCATTCTTTGGTTACTTCGTAGTCACGTGCTTAATATTTTTATGGTTGTATTTAGACGTGCAGTTAAGCTACTATCATAATATTATTATATTTTATATCATGTTGAAATCCAGTGAAAACACTTTTACTGTACACGAGTCCTACCTGGTACCTGGTACTCGAGTACCTACCTGGTACCAGTATGGTAAATCCCCCAAAAGAGTAGTAGTAGTTGGTGTATTCCCAACCAAGGGCGGGGCCTATTAGGCCAATCCTTATGGTTTGTTAATACGACCGAAACAGCTATTCCGGTCTGGGAGCCGTTAACTTTTTCTTTAGTACTTCCTTATGGTTCACAAAGAAGCTGTCTCGTTCGTACAAAACATTTAACTTCCTTATGATATAACGAGACCCTCTCCGCTTCCTCAACAAATCATCATCACCACATGAGTTAACAAGTAGTTAAGTGTTAACTTCCTTCTTGTCTACTAAATGAGATTCTTTACGGACCTGTTTATGACTGCTAACACTACCAGCACGACCACCATGGCTTCCTCAACAACTATGACCCCCTCCTCTGGTAACAACAAGAATAATGACGTTGACTTTAAAGGGGGTTACTTACTCATGAAGGAAATCCAGCGAAACATTAGCTTCCGTGCCTATGAAGAGGTATGTGGAATGGGCGACAGCAAGTCTTTGAAGCAGCTATACGATCTTGTCTTTGAAAAATACCATGGAGCAGGGCCTGATGGTTTTGGTCTTGCTGAGAAGTTCATGAAGGGTATTGAGATGTTTGAAGGTATCTATGAAGACAAGGTAGACGAAGTCACCGGAAACCACGAGCGTGTCCTCAAAACTGTACTCCACTGCAAAAGCAATGTCAAGATCATCTCTGACCCAGATGAACGAATTGGAGGAATTAACATGATTACACTCACAGCCAGTTCTCTCCGTAAAAGAGATACCTTGCTGCAGGGACGTCAAATCTGGGAAATGGGTAAGCAAGTCGAGGAAAATGGACGCAAAGTCCTTGCAATTTTGTGTCGCTCAAAGTACAAGGAAGGTACTGTTGCCTCTGGAGAGGGTTGGGAAGACTACATGAAGTATTGCCGATACAAAATGAAGAAGTTATCTGATGAAAAGGAAGGAGAGAAAAGGAAGAAACAAAGAATGACACAGGCAGCAGCAGCTTCTTCAGAATCCACGTCGATACTGGAGTCACAATCTACTACTACTAGTATCCTCACCGAAGGAGATGAAGCCATTGCTGATGATGAAGACAATGAAGCGCAGTTAATTAAAGACTGGGACAGCCATGCTGTATTCCCTGGGTACTTGTCCTGGGCGCTGTGGGGACATATTCCCATGCCAGGTACGGATCCTGATTACAAGTCGCAACAGTTTCAAGCAAGTTCGGATACCACTGGAAACAATAAAAATAAAAAGGGACGAGTTGCTTCCAGAGCTAAGAAAGCAAAGACAGAGGAGGTTGCTCGACGTGTTGATACAGAAAGAGGTGACTCAAAGCCTGTCCAGACTATGTGGGCGTATGTTCATCGGTCTGACAAGTTCTATGACAACATGGAGAAGCAATCGCAGGCTGATTTTGTACGTTCATGTTTAAAGAATCGTTTGGAACATGCAGACTCCATGTTGCAGCGTGTTGCTCCTCTTGTTTACGCAAATCCAGACTGCTTGGAGAACAAGGAAATGTATAAGGATTGGGAGCCTCTTCAAGAGTATTTGGAGTACATGCAGGAGATCAAGGATGTAAGAGCACAAATGAAACGTATCGGGGATGCGGCAATGGAGGAGTTAAATCGAAAGACAGCTGCTGCTGCCGCTGCTGGAAGAAGCAATACCCCAATCAGTGCTGCCGGTGTGAGCATCCCCCGTGAAGTTATTGCCCTTGATCAGGAGGAAGAAGAAGAAAAGCAGGACAATGATGACGAGGAGTCATCTAATGATAGTCTATTGACCCCAGTTCGAAATCCGTGAGCGAGTACTACCAAGTATTACTACAAGGACGTCTGGTGGTAAACAACTACTACAACAAGATAACGACAAGCTTGTTTATAAAATAATATTAATTCGATCATAGAAAGGCACAAGTTGTGCCTTTTGCATTTCTTGTTGTTGTGCTACTAGATTGTGCTCTACACTAGATCGTAGTAGGCTCCTGCATGTCAAATAGTTTTGCTTTTGGCCACTGGATCTCCTTCTTCATAAAAGCAATTTCAAAGTGGCGAATTAGCCGCTCTCTGAATTGATGCATGGAGAGCTTCCTCACAATAATGGCACCATCGTTTGTCTGCTGTAAAGACCCTACAAAGCTGCCATCATCATCATGATCAGCATTACTACGACCTCCTTCATCCTCATGTCTGTCGTTTCCAATCCCCATGCCACTGCCATCATAATTCGCAGTGATATTGTATTGTGAAAGGAGAGTACGAACAGACTGTGGAAGTTCATCAGCCTCAACGTCTCCCATTCCTCCTTGCCACTCAGATCCCCACCTGTCATTCAAGCCATCCACTTCCAGTAGCCAGTTGTGTAAGGCACAGCATGTCTTCCAGGTCTTGTCGGCCTTGTCCGTTCCATGAAGCCGAATGCCTGATTTGAGGATTCTCCATCTGCCTTTCATGATTCCAAATGTACACTCAACGTCTTTGCGCATTGACTCCAGCCACTTGGAGAACCTCCATTGTATTTTCTTACTTGTGCTCTTCATCGGAGGTATTGTAACCCCCCAATTCAAGTACCCATTGTCAACGAGCAACCATGCTCCCCTGTACTTAACTTTGATGATTGTTGTAGTCGTCCCCGGTGCATAATCATACAATTCAAACAGCAAGTCGTTCATGACTCCTCCTCCTGTACCTTCATGCAAGTCCATTGCAATCTCATCAAATTTGACAAGGCTCTTGTCGTTCCATCTTGCAGGATGACCATCAGTGGTTCCAAGTATACGGCGCCTGTGGTTTGTGACAATATTATATGTCCTTGCAGTGAATGGCAGCTTAAAAGACAGATGCGCTTGTCTGTGATCATAGGCAATACGACAATGTTCAATGTGGGTGGCATCCATGCTTCCGATACAACCAGGAAACCCTGCAGCTGTGTACTCAGCTGTCACTGACTCTATTTCTTCCACTGTTTGTGGAGCAAATACCCATTTTTTGAAGAGGTTATCTGCCCCAAAGGAAACAAATTCATGGAAGAAGTTACGGATAACTTCCTGGCTGATAGCTGTGCATTCTTCCAAGTCGTCGAAGGTCCATCCTCGTCCAAGATATCGCAATGCACAAAGTACTAGAAGTTTTAAAGGAGCAGCAGGCTTCTTGTTAGCAGCTGCTGCTCCAGGCTTCCATCTTTTCATGTAACCATTGGCCACGGCTTCGTCTTCACACAAGACAACCAATTCAAGATAACAGGGAAAAGGCAACCGGAAACGACGTCGAAATTTCTCCAAAAAGGACGCCTGGCATTCCAATCCATGTTGCATTCCTTTACAATAAAGATTGTACCACAAAGACATGGTTGGGGGAAGTATTTTGATCTCTCCAGTAGCAGGATCTTTGTACCGGACAATACCTTTTGATGCACGAGAAGAAGGCTCGTTCGTCGTTCTTGTCTGCTTCTTGTTGTTGTTGTTCCTTTTGTTCTTTCTTCTTGGGCGTGGCTCCTCGTCACCATTGAGTGTGTCTCCAAAAAGAAACATCATGGAATCACTCATGTGCTGATCAATGTACTTCAACTGATTCAGTTTAGCTTTCTTAACAATCTTCTCATCCTCCTCACCACCCGCCAGTACCTGGCGACGTCGTTTGTCCATACTATGCTGCAAAGATGCCATACCAGGAGCACTACTACTAGTACTACTAGTACTAGTCCTCGTTCTTGTTGTCTGTAGTAGTAGTAGCTAGTATTACAAAATTTGCTAATACAGGTACTTGCCTACTCTGATAGAGAGTTTATTCTAGAGCAATGGCTTCTGTTCTGGGAAAATTAATACCCAAACTGTTCTCCTTCAAACAAGGAGATGTGGCTCGGAGATGGGAAATAATTTTCCGAGAGAAGAGACCATTGCTCGTAGCATACGTATGGAAGACAGACAGAATCGAAACAGATGTTTCAGTCGGAGACCCCATAAGGGAGATGAATCGTGTTTTTGCACGACCGGAATAGCTGTTTCGGTCGTATTAACAAACCATAAGGATTGGCCTGATGAGAGAATGAGAGTTTTGTGGTCTTGAGAGAGCGAGAGGTGCTGCGAATTGATACCACTGTAGAGTTGGGGTTAAACATTATTTGCGATTCCACCGGTCCCGGGCACCCAGACATAAGAACAGAAACCACCACAGCGATAGGAATAATTCAGAATTCTTTTCGATTGGTGAGCAAGTGTCAGCCAAATACAGATACAATTAAGCGACCATCAACTCCAACAACGAAGAAAATTGCCTCCTCATCAGTCGTCAGGGGAGCTACTCTTTTTGCACTGCTTGTTGGCACTCTTTCATCACTCCATCTCACCTCTACGAGCGCTCGCTTCTTGATGAGAGTGAGTCCCGTCAAAGTCTAGAATCTTAGTGGCCTACGTAGTAGTAGTACTAACAACGATAGCTGCGGCACCAAACTCTGCGGTGCGTACTAACATAAATTCTGAAAAGAAGGAAAGTCCTCGTTGTTGGGATGCGAACCAAGTCAATGTGAAGGATTCTTTTCCCTTTTGCTTCGTTCTATTTCGAAAGATCACAATAGTAGTCTTTTGCTTGTTGCTTCTTTCAAAGAGAAAGAATACACTTACTTCCTCGCGAAGAACGGAATCAGAGAAGTGCTACTGGTAACAGTCTAGTACCTAGTAGTAGGCAATCCGAAATGATATAGTAGCCCACCACCGACTGATGAGAGGCCTATCGCCAGTTCCTCGATCTTACCAGTAGTCAAAACCAAATCAAGAAAGAAATACTGCACTGTAACTTTCTGCACATATTCTAACTTCTTTTCAAATACGAGTGGTACTAAGTAGGAGCTAGTAGTGCCAGGGTGTTGTTGCAGGGCCTTGCTTGTTTCATACTAGCAGAGAGGAGCTTCTACTACATACTACTACCATAGTATTAATCACTAGTAGTAGTACTAGTAATACAGTACCGGAAGTAGCCTAGCTATTTTGCTAATACTACGGTACCACTACTTTACTAGTAGTGTCGTTAAAAAGAAGTGATGATATCACTACTAGTAGCAGTACTACAACACTACCAGCAACAGTAGTACTACCTGGTACCAGGTACCTGGTACAGTACCTGGTATGAAAGACAATACAGACAAATCATTGGTGGTTCTTTTCCTTTTATCGACTTAAAGGACAAGACCAAAAAGAATCACTGGCGACTCCTGGTCTCATTCTATTAAAGAAAGCGTTCAACTACTACCACTACCAGGTACTGGTACCGGTACCAGGTACCTGTTACCATACCAGGTTAGTACATAGTACCAGTGGTAGTACTACAGTAGAACCAGTGCGCCGTGCCAGTACTGGTAGTGGTACCAAACTGGTCGGAAGAAAAGATCTGCTAGCCAGTAGACTAGTAGACTAGTTCGCTGTGTGTGATTGAAGCATCGGCCTTTCATATTCAAAGCACTGTCAAGCTCAAAGATACGTCCCAATCACATCATTTGTTAAAAGAAGTTTTTATTTATTTACTTCAACTTCGTGTCAGTTGTAGACGAATAAAAAAATCGCACTGTGACAGCAAAGAAAGGTAATGATACTTTTCTTGCAGCTGATTAGGACGTTCAGACACTAGTTGCATCTATTGCCTTGATAGCTGCAGTCTGCCATTCCCCATTTAACCAATACTAATAAATACAGTACCAGGTACCAGGTCGTAGCTAATAGATACCTACCGGTACCCTGGTACTCTACTAGACCTACTACCGTAGCAGTCTAAAGTACCAGGTAGTAAAGTCAAGAGATGAATCGAGACTCTATCTGCGCGGTGTGCTACGGAAAAAGAAGGAGAAAAGAAATCTATTGTTGTGCTATGGAATAAACATAATCAAAAATAATTGTTACCGAAGCTACAGCTTACCTTCGCTTTATCGCATAAGCTCATCCTGCTGCATTCTTCAACTGAACGCACTGAGCGCATTTAACTCATATTTCTCGCATATCTCAGCCATTGACATTGTAATTACTACGTAAAAGCCGAGATTAATCAACAATGAAGGTCAAGAGTAACTCCAGAAAGACGACACCAAAACCCTACTCCTCTCCCCAAAGCAGAGAGGACGACGCCATTGCCCGTGGCGGCGTAGCGACACCCTTTCCATGGAAGCTCCATGAAATGCTAGAAGATGCTGCCAAGGAAGGAAATGAGTGGATTGTCAGTTGGCAATCCCATGGTCGCAGCTTTCTAGTTCACAAGCCTAAGATCTTCGTGGAGAAGATCATGCCTACTTATTTTAATCAATCCAAGTTTGCTTCCTTTCAACGACAGGTAGGGCTTTTTTGGTAGCTAGTTAGTGCATTACAGACTTCTTCTGTTTTACTCACGACTTATTCGTCGCGCTCTTTTCTCTCGTATAAACCACGTTTTTCCTTCACCCGCCACAGTTGAATTTATATGGCTTCAATCGCCTTACAGCTGGGACTGACAAGGGTGCCTACTATCACGAATTTTTTATCCGAGGACAGCGCTCCCTTTGTCGTGGTATGGTCCGTCATAAGATCAAGGGCACCAAAGTGCGTCGTACCTTGTCACCAGAAGAGGAGCCCAACTTTTACACTATGACCAATATTCCTATTCCAGAGGCTCAACATCAGGATCACCATGCCGATGATGCATCTCGGGATTCTCCATCTCCTCCTCCCCTTCAGCTCGAAGTGGCTCGTACTCGTGGAAAGAATATGGCGGGCAAGGCTCGAGCCATGAGGGCCAATTTGCAGCGTCAGCAGCTCAGCGATGTACTCCAGCAGACGCGAAAGAGTTTGTGTGACTTTGGCGATAGTATGAATGAAATGGAGGAATATCTTCCTCAGCGTCGTCTCTCAAATGCCCTAAGCGATGTACCCTCTGTCAGCCCTGTCGAGAGCGAAGAATCCGACTCGGAGGATAGCAGCAGTTACCAATTCCAACAACAGCCCTCGTACCAACAGGAACAACCTCATGAACAACAAGGTTACCAACAGTCCAAATTGGATTCTTCTGGAGAGACCGACGCTGGTTTTATGCAAGGTGGAGATCTTCTGTTCTTTGAGGGCAAACCCTTTCATTACATGGAACATTTGGACAGTGTGCCGTCCGTACCCAAGACAGATCCTGCCAAGCCCAACCCAATGCAGAGCCTTTACCCTCGTCAACGCGACACGCTTCATTCACTGATGCGCTGTGATCCAAAGGCCCTGATTGGGTCTACCTGGTAGTGCACTTTGGGCTGGTATTTGCTTGAATGGCCGGACGGCCGGTCGCTAGACAAGAACAGCCCTGCCTTGGGGTTCTATGTGGTGCATTTGAATTGTTAGGAACACTTCCATACTCAGTTAACATCCATTTACACAAGCACACACTATTGCAAATAGTGGTAGGTGATTTCACGTCCATTAGTATTTTCGCTCTACGCATTGTATTCAAAAGTACATGCATAAAGAAATGCATGCATATGAAAGAAATGCATGCATACTTTGCTTACATAGTCTATTGCAACAACTGAAATAATGACATACCTACTAGACCAGTACAATGTCTTGTTTCAATTGTCTTCGCTGGAAGCTACTCCAACTGATTAGGCCTTAGTGGGGTTTAGCAGAATATTTTCGAAAATATCCGAGTGAAAGAATGCAAGTGCTTCAGCAACGAAGCACGTAAACTTCGTCTGACTGCTCCTAATGGCAGGGTGTTCAACAGCTTGCACTCGGCGAGAGGCGTTCGGCCTAAAAAGCTTCACTCTGGGCCAGCAGATCATTCTGCGGAGCTAGAGTCGATTGACGAATCCGAAAAAGGAAGCACAGTATGAAAAAATGCCGGCTCTAATTGTGGCTGGTTCCAGACTAGATTCAGGTAGCTCCCTCTAAAAAAGGCTTCTAGTCGGAAAAATGAGCTGACTTTAAATAATTACATCGCTTGTCCCTTATTCTTCGATCCTGCACTAAGTAGAAGCATTCGAGAGTAGTTGGATACACACCTGCACTAGTAGTAAGGATAAGCATTCCATATCGTTTTTGAATTACTCGTATTTTCAACGGTAAGATGGGGTTGCTGGTGAACCGTTTAGTCATACTGTTGATCAATGTAAACCAAGTATCGGTCACACTTAACTACGCTAATGTACAGCACTAATAGAATATTAGTATTTTAAGGTCGTACTTATGTCACTGGTGATTTTTAGTGAAAAAAGAAAAATAGAACGCGCCTTTTCATACAGTTCGATCATAATAATAACATGATCAAATATTCTCCTTTAGATTAGACGAAAATAGAAAGGCACAACACACAAGAAATCTTCTCGTTACACAAGCTGAACCACGAACAGTTGGCACCTGTATGCTTCTAGTCAAACACACCCCAACCTGTTCCGACATGGACGGCTCATTGCTTTTTCACGAAGGTTTGGACGCAACGTGCCTTTCCAACTACGACTACTCAGAGCAGGCCCTAGACGACAACGAATTAGACGGAAGCGGAGTCATTGATTATGCCGAGAGCTACGAACGAAGAACCAGCATTTGCAGTTTGGGCGAGAGCTTACGAGAGGAATTCATGAGCATTCGAATGGGGACTGCAGATTTGAACAGCGACAACACTGCCGGAGAGTTCAATGAGAGTGCGAAACGTGCTGTGTTTTCACTTCATTCTAGTAGCATGGCAGTGGAAAAGGATGCGCCCGTGCCCGAAACTTTGCGTCCGGGGCTAGCGATTGGAGTTTGGAAATCAGACCGAACATTGGCCAGTGCCATCAACGATAGCGCTGCGAGCCAATATCAATGGTCTAGCTTTCGTTTAGGCAAAGGCAAGCCTGCCCTTCTCCTTGATGAGGCCCTAGAAAAGGAGCCTGTGAGTATTTTACAAACGAAATCAGACGGCTTCAAGTGTATGGCCCGTAGGGGCAAAATCCTTGATGGTGATAGAAAGGAACGAGAACCCGTACGGAAATTGCAACCAAAGTCTTCTAGCTTTAGGTTCTTCAACACGTGCAGCCCTCTTGGAGAAGAATGCCGAGAAAAGGAAGTGGTGCGGGAATTGCCCAAGAAGTATTCCAGCTTCAAGTTTGCCAGCAGAAGCAAACCTCCAGAAGACAAAAGCCAGGAATGTGCAAAGGAGCCATTGCGGCGAGGATTGCCAAAGAAAACAGCTAGTTTCAAATTCCTGTCAAGAGCCAAAACGCTCGGAGATGCCAGCCAAGAGCAAGAACCGGTGCAGACATTGCCAAGGAAAACAGCCAGTTTCAAACTCATGACGAGTAGGTGCAGAGACAACCACTGTAGCAAAATCAGTGGCTTGGACGACGTAGCACCTCGAAAGAGCGTCCTGAGGTCATCCAGCTTCAAAGCTCGAAGTCAGACGTCGTGCCTACAGTAATAGCTAGCTTCGACCGTATCAATTGGTACATCCCTTGGAAGGTTCGCTTTGGTAGCAAGAGACAAGTAAAACATATTCGAATAGCAATTAGGGAAGCACATAAAAAATAAAAATCATACAAAATACCAGTACTGCCATCAGAACGCCTGATGATGTAACAGGATAAAAGAGATTGCAAATAATACTCTTAGCCCTTAGCCATGAGTAGAGCGTAGTAGTAGGATGTTCACAGCTCCAGAGCGACCAGGGTCAGATTGGTCGTGTGTCTGTTGATTGGAACAGCCTTGCGTTTCATTTGAAGTGATCAGTATACGATCGTTGTGCGAACTGCGCAAGAAAGACCAGCAGCAGCGCTTCCATTGGTACCTTCCAACTGCGTCCAAGTTTTGTACAGTAGGATTTTAAAACAACAGCCAGCAAGCGAAGACTTGAACTGGTAGTAGTACTACTCTAGTAGTAGCTAGTACGAGTAGTTCGTGATGATGACAGCTGTCGTACTGTAGCGCTGTTGCCTGCCGCAGAAACTCTTGTTTCCGTTGACGCCTGTCCTTCGTAACGTTTTGTAATGGAATAGGAGTAATACTCCAGTAGCTACTCCGGAGTAGTTTACAGTAAGTACGTACTGCGACAATCGAGTTAACGTTGGCTGTAGAATATTCTGTGAAGCACCGAAAAGAAGTACTATTGAATTTTATACTCCAAAAAATAGCGAGCTCTTGGCTGTCGTTTACTACCAGTAGTACTCAGTACCAGTACTAGTAGTAGTAAATAGGAGTACCTGGTCGAGTACTAAAAAATAATAAGTTCTCAATCGTATGCGAGCAGTGTAAAAAAGACCAAAACCGTGAAGCAGCCACACCGGCTACCTTGCTAGAGATATTGCTCGCATGGATGGCATGGTTGGCATCCCCTGCTGTAATACACATTGCAAAATATCACTTTAGGCTTGCAATCAAAGGCTGTTCAGCAAAGCTACAGGATCAATCTTATTCCACATGTGTACGGGAGGACACATCCAGACTCTTAAAATTATAAAGTAACAATATGGACTCCTCCCGCAAGATGGAACAAGACGATCGTTGCGAAGAGAGGCCGCGAAGGAAGCCACCACCTCCAGCAGCAGCAGCTGCACCGGCTCGACGTGACAATCCATCAGAGTATGAGGCTCGGACTTCATCGAGGGCTCAAGCGTCTGCTGGTAAGGCTAATAAGGGAAGAGCTCCGAGGAAGGGATCATCAGTCGCAAGATCAGCAGCGGCGCCTGTCTCGTCCTCTGCGTCTGCATCTGGATCGGAGTCTCGTCCACGAAATGTAGCGGTAGCGGCGGCAGCACACGCACCCGCAGACCGAAACGCTAGCATTACCTCCTCCTCGACGCCGTCGTCCAGTAAAAAGAGGCCCGGCAGGAAAAGAATGAGAACAGACGAAGAGGGAGTCGAGCAAAAAATGCCGCATCAGAAACGCTGGGATGAAATGGTAAGTAAGGACTACTAGTAGTACAGTACACGATTATTTAAAGTTGGCTGGCACTGCTGGTGGCAGTGTGTGACCTGTGTGCCTGCCTAAATACAGATCACGACTCTCCTTACTCTCTGCACCAGATCGTCGTGTATGTGATTTAATCTGACTTGTCGTCCTTGTCGCCGCTTTTCTCCGTGTAAAGTACGAACGATTGAAGGTAAGTTAGGGATTTCTGTTCATCATTCCCCCAATCTGAAATCCCGAGGTATCATCACGTTTGACTTATCCTGCACCTCTTCGCTTCGTCACTCTTTCCTCTGCTCAGATCTACAAGGCAAAGTTTGGCCACTGCAATGTTCGTAAGTCTCTTTCCTGCTACTCGTTAGTGCACGTCCTTTCCTAGCACGGTTTCTACTTTCTACACACACCCTCCTCTGAAAATTAATCACTCACCCTTTTGGCATCTTCTGTCTCGCCTGAATCCACAGCCAACAGGTAAGCGACTACATAATATTGTCCATGTCATGTCAAAAGGTTAACCGTTGACCAGAGTTCCCGTACGTCCTAGTTCCAACTATTTCTTTTCGCTGACACAATGCACTCTCTTCTCGATTTGCAGATATAATGATGATACACAGCTTGGTTCGTGGGTGTCGGCCCAGCGCAGACAATTTCGAATCAGTACGTTATGATTGTCTCATCATTCTTGCTTGTACAACAAAACGACGTTTCGATGATGATGGTGATGATGGTATGTTGCTGATGTGCAGCGTTCCTTTTTTGTTTTCTCGCGCTACAGTCACTCAAGGCGAGCATGGATCTGCTGCCTTGACTCCTGACCGGGCCAATAAGCTGATTGCGCTGGGATTTCAATGGGTAAGTTTGGGATGCGTGGAGCGTGGAGTGATATGCCGTAATGTCCCGAAACATCACATGCGGGCTGACCCACGTCCTCCCCCCTCCCACCTGCTATCATAATTTGTTACAGAGCACGACCAATCCGCACCACACACCTTGGGAGATTCGATACGAAAGTTTGAAAAAATTTGTTGTAAGTACTTGAACAGATGCAATACCGCACTATCATACGAATGCAGCGCGGAGTGGAATCAATAATCGGCTTTCTCTTCTCACTTTGCACACATAACTCGTTGTCCCAAAACACCCAGAAACGGTTTGGCCATGCTGAGGTTCCAATGCGATGGAGTGAAGATGCGTAAGTTGCTATTACCTACGAGCAGATTTCTCTCGTTGACTTTCCGTCGAAATATGATTCACAGCGGTGCACTGAACATGAGGGGATGACATAGACTCACTGTTTCCTATTCCTTTTAATGCCAACAGAAAACTTTCTCATTGGGTTAGTAAGCAACGGCATGATTTCAAGCTACGACAAGAGGGAAAGTCTGCTCGTATGACGGACGAGAAAATCAGGCTGCTTAATGCGGTCGGCTTTTGCTGGGAGGGATCTCGCCGTAGCATTCAAGAAAAAGTCCAGGCAATCAATCCATCCGTCAGCAGTAGTGATGGATCACAATCATCGTCAATGAACACTGCATCTGGTCCCGCCGTCGCTGCTACTGATTTTGCACGAGGATTTGTACCTTCGGTATCGCAGCAGTCCGCGTCGTTACCAAGGTTTCCTCTACAGCAGAATGTTAGTGAAACATCTTCTGCCGCACAACAGCAACAGCCAGTCGATCCTCTGGTGTCTTTTAATTATTCGCAGCAGCAGCAGCCAACTGCAGCACAACCCGATCTGCAGCAATTGTTGGCGTCTCTTGGTGGCGGTGGTAGCAATAACCAGGGGTTGCTCCAAAATATGGCAACGCATCCTGGCAACACTTCTGTTAGTATTCAACAGCTGGTTCCCTTGTTAAATGTTATACACCAACTGCTTTCCGTGGCCAACCGCCCGGCTGCTCCTTTGACTCCATCACTCGAACAAGTTGTCGCGTCACTCATAATGGGTGGCCAGCAACAGCAACAGTCGCCATTTCAAGGAAATTCATTAGCCTTTAATCCGTCTGCTGCAGCTGCTGGTGGCGGAAATGCCAATCTTGTTCAACAGTTGTCATCATTGCTGGTGTCACAAGCCATGCAGGTTCCCAGCGTCCAGCAGTCTCTGCAACAGGCTGCCTTGCAACATGCCCTAGGTGGTGCCATGATAATGCAGCAACAGCAGCAGCAGCCGCCGCAGGACAGTAGCAATCCGAGCAGTAATATAGATGCTGCTACCTCTGCAAGCGTTGGACAACCGACTTCTCAACAGCAGCAGCAGCAACAACAACAACAACAACTCTTACTGGTCGTACCTTTGAATAATGGAGCTGCGGCTCAGCCCTCCATTCTCGCAGCATCTTCAGGTCAATTTCCTGCCAATTTTTCCAACGCCACAACGAGTCCTGCAGGTGAGACTCCTACCAGAGGTCGTGGTGAAGCGGTCAGTATAAGTGCACCTCCAGCGTTTCTAGGCGTATCGAGTCCTGCTTCCGGTGACGGTGGTAGTGGTGAATCGGGAGATTCGGATGACGGACCCGCCATGCCCCCTTTGTCCTCCTTTAACCAACAGCAACACCAAAATGATTCTACCGCTCCTGGTCCTTCTCGTGAAGAGCCAGCTACCAGGGAGGGGAGTTCTGATGGCGACCAACAGCAAGAAAGACAAATACATGAAGGCACAAATGCCAATGGGGTGGGAAAAGATGCCACCGCATCTAGTCAAAGGGCCAGCGGTGTATAGGCCATTTTTTAAGCGTCGTCGGAATGTGAAAGCGAATCATTTGATATTGTATTTTGATATTTTCGTTTGTCATACACGGATGTTTTTATTTTTTATGCACCTTTCGTAGACTGTTGTACCCTGGTGTCTATTGTACCGTGCCACGGTGGTGAATAAACGAAATTTGCAGCAAAAATAAATTTTGAAAGCGATAAAATTGCGCCAATTTGAAATAACATAGTACTCCGAGTAGGGTCTAGCCAATAGCTTCCCATGTTGTGAAACAACTCTTTAGGCCGGATACTATTCTTAGCACGAAACACTAACATTGATGCTTGCTCGTCTCATTTCTAACGATTCCTGTTGCAAATACTTTTACTGTAGATTTTTTATTTTTCGTCGGAGAAAAGAGGAAAAAGAAGGCAGCTTGCAGATGCTTTTGCTACCATACTACTAGACTACGTACTACTCTGAGTATCAGTAGTAAAGGACTTCAACTGTCCGCTTCAACGATAGTCGAGTCGTTGAGACGCCAAGTTGCTCCTCCCGCGGCGCGATCGTTTTACCGCAGTGGCTAGTCCTGCTAGTAGCTAGTAGGAGTTGTTGCCATTTTTTCTTTACGACCGCGAAAAGCTAATCGATAGCAGAGATTACTACCTAAGTTGGGATCGCTAATAGGCGTAGCTATCCAATAAGGTTTTTTTCTTCTTCAACGCTCTTAACTTGCTGTCGCTTCACCTTTCAAAACAGGACGATGTAGAGCGTAGAGCGTAGAGCCTTGCTGTTAGGGACTCTCTGCCCTACCCCCGAATCACTTTGTCTCTACAACCTGTTATGCAACCAGGCACAGTATCCTTCACTCAAAGGTGTTTCCGGTTTCCAAGAGCTGAAGCACACGACCCATTTAATCGCAAAGGGA
>Ga0210025_1001531_pt1 | contig 24871 bp, 26 predicted proteins | sample CryGeyme20150102_FD_183989 | JGI IMG/M metagenome (GOLD analysis project Ga0210025, IMG submission 183989) | Groundwater microbial communities from Crystal Geyser aquifers in Utah, USA - Crystal Geyser metaG 2015-0102 (SPAdes) (version 2) | ecosystem: Environmental > Aquatic > Deep subsurface >... | reverse complement strand
CCGCCTCCGAAGTCGCGCAGCTCTACAACCTCGGCCGCTAACAAATTGTTGGACTTGCGAAGTCCAACATATTAATAAATTCCTACCACCCTGTAGGTTTTTTGTTTTTGCGTTCCCTATCCGTCTCCGAAAATCTCCGAAATCACCCGGCATCCCCCAACCCATTGTTGGACTTGCGAAGTCCAACAATGCTATTCAAGTGCAATATCAGCGAGATTGGCAAAACCAATCCCGATATTCGCCTCTTTTTCCATGCCTTCAAGCCGTTTTTTGAATACTTGTGCATAACCACCCTCACTGTCAAAATATTTTGTTAAAAATTCTCTCTGTGTAACGGAGGGAAAGTTTTTCTTTCCCAAGTAATCCAAATGGCTACTCCAGTGGTAGTCCTGTAAAAATTTTTGCGCTTGTGCTAAGTTGTCAATTTTCCACTCCCGCCATTCTGGCATGCTGAAATCCAATGGATTAAGATGGATATAAAAGGGGAGATGCGCAAAGTGCGCTTCATTTTCCACTAATACAGATTTGTACCTTCCTTCAAACAAAGCGCCGGTTCTCGCATACTTTTTATTGAAATATTTCGCATAACCAATATTTACTTTTCTCATGAACTGTACAATACCATCTTCAACCAAAGGGCTTAAAAGAAGGTGATAATGATTTTTCATAATACAGAAAGCATGAATTTCAACCAATAATTCTCTGACCTTTTTTACGGCTTTCTTATCATCACTTCCAATTGTTGGACTTCGCAAGTCCAACATATTATAGTCAAATGATCGTACGGTCAGTCCGGCGGGTTGCTGATCGTTAAATTCAAAAAGATCGTGAATAAACCGAAAGCGATCTTGATCGTCTAGAAATATTTCTCTTCTATCTACACCCCTATTAAGCGTGTGGTAAAGCTCTGTCACATGAGTACTTATTAAGAAATATGTACTGTTATCGGCTCTATGGCACTGTTTCCATTGTACAGAACAATGTTGGACTTCGCAAGTCCAACATTGTTCTGAAATAGGGAATGTGGTATATTTTATATTGCATTATGTATGCGCTATCCGATAAGTGGTTAAGATTCAAAGTGCTCGCGGGCGTATTTTTTCGCCAGAAGTTTGTTTTGGGTTACGCGATAGCCTCCGGTCTGGTGCTCGCGGGATCGTTCTTGCTCATATATGTTATGATGCATGACAAAGGATCCACCGCGGTACTGCACTACAACGTCTATTTCGGTGTGGATTTGATCGGTAACTGGTACGCACTCTACAAATTACCATTTTTGGGACTCCTGTTTTTTACCCTGCACACAGGTCTCGCGCTGCTTTTTTTTCAGACGGAAAAAATGTTGAGTCATCTGCTGCTTTTCATGGGAGCAGTACTCGTGGTCATGCAATGTGGCGCAACTGTACTGCTCATACTGGCGAATCAATGATATACTCACTAACAACTCACTTCGCACGACGTACAGCAACATGTTTGAGAACAGTGTTGTCCGTTAGCAGTTGCAAGTCATACATTACCTTTCATGTTGTATCTTTCCGCGCTTAAAGTTTTTACTCTCACCACACTCGCATTCGTCGTCACGCTTTTTTGGACGCCGCTGTTTATCGCACTCCTCAAGCGATATCGTCTTGGCAAAACTATACGCGATGAAGCAAGCGCACCGCTGTTTTCTCGTCTGCACAAACATAAATCAGGAACGCCAACCATGGGCGGTGTCTTGGTATGGGGAACTACACTCGTGTTGGCGGCGATTTTTTTTGTCGCTTTCAAACTCATACCCGGCACGTTTTTTGCAGAGCTTAATTTTTTAACGCGCGCGGAAACCTTGTTGCCCTTGGGCGCGCTGGTTGCAACCGCAGTTGTGGGATTGCTTGACGATTATTTGAATGTGCGCGGTATCGGCGCAAACGGCGGCGGACTTAAAATGCGCCATCGTATCATCATCTATACGCTCATTGCCGGCGGCGTTGCGGTGATTGGCGCCTTATGGTTCTATATCAAATTGGACTGGGACTTGGTACGCGTGCCATTTTTCGGAAATTACCAAATTGGTCTTTGGTCCATACCGCTTTTCGTACTGGTTATTTTGGGAACGGCATTTTCCGTGAACGAAGCCGATGGGCTTGATGGACTTGCCGGAGGTATTTTACTCTCCGCTTTTTTGGCGTTCGGTGCCATTGCGTTTTCCCGCGGTCAGATAAATTTGGCTGCATTTTGCGGCGTTATTACGGGGTCACTCCTCGCATTCCTGTGGTACAATATTCCGCCGGCAAAATTTTTTATGGGTGATACGGGCGCTATGGCGCTGGGCGTTACGTTGGGTATTTTGGCCATTCTCACCAATACCGTACTGCTACTCCCTATTATATGCCTACTTTTGGTTGTGGAGTCTGGATCGGTCCTGCTGCAATGGACCTGGCGCTACGGCTTTCACAAAAAATTGTTTCTCTCTTCGCCACTCCACCATCACCTGGAGGCGCTCGGCTGGAGGGAATCCCAGATCGTGATGCGTTTTTGGATTATCGCGGCACTTTCCTCGGTCGCGGGGCTCATCGTATTCTTAATGGATAAGGGATGGTAACTGCGCAAGCGATCGCACAAAATTAACCCTGTACCTATTTGCCGATGAACACAGCTGAACGAAAAAACAGTTACCGTAACAAACAGGTTCTCATATTCGGACTTGGACTCTACCCGCAGGGCAGCGGCATGGCGGCGGCGCTATTTTTTTTACGCGCCGGATCACAGGTAACCATTACCGATATGCGTCCCGCGCGCCAACTTGCCACCCAACGCAAAAAGCTCGCGGCAAAAAAAATCGCTTGGGTACTGGGGAGGCACCGCGCATCAGATGTGCTGCGCGCTGATCTGATTATGCGCAATCCCGCCGTACCTTATGATCATCCATTACTTGTCTTGGCACGATCACGCGGCATTCCGGTGCACAATGACTGCTCGCTTTTTTTTACCCTTGCGCCCGTGCGACCCATTGGCATTACCGGTACGCGGGGAAAAACTACCACCGCAACGCTTGTTGCCGAAATATTGCAATCGCATCACAAAGAAGTTTTCTTGGGAGGTAATGTGACCGTTTCTCCATTGACCTTCGCGCGTAAACTTACGCCGGAATCCAAAGTCGTATTGGAATTGTCCAGCTGGCAATTGGAGGACCTGGGAGCGTGGCATCTCTCGCCGCGCGTCGCGGTGGTTACCAACATATTTCCCGACCACCTCAATCGCTATGCGCATGTGCGCGCATACGCGCGGGCAAAAGAGGGGATTTTGAAAGCGCAGCAGCCGCAGGACACCGCCATACTGAATGCCGACAATGCAGCAACGCTACGCATGGGTCTGCGCGCGCCGTCCCGGGTTATCTGGTTTTCGCAGAAACTCTTGCGCAAAGGCGACGGGGTATTTGTGCGGCGCGGGAATATTATTGTGCGCATGCAGAACAGGGAACGTACGATCATGCCGGTCGAGCAGGTTCGGCTTGCGGGGGCGCATAATCTTGGCAATACGCTTGCCGCAATAGCGGTTGCCGCTGTTGAGGGTGTACCCCAATCCCATATCCGCCGAGTTGTGCGTCGCTTTGCAGGCGTACACAGCCGACAGGAATATATCGGCATCTTCCGTGGCATACGGTGCGTGAACGATACCACTGCCACCACACCCGATGCCGCACTTGCCGCACTCGCAACATTGGGCGACCAAAAAAAACTCATTATGATCGCCGGCGGCATGGACAAAAATCTTTCCTATGCAGCGCTCGCGCGCGCGCTGCCACGTGCGTGCAAAACCGTTATACTGCTACCGGGCACTGCCACCGACAAACTCCTCAAACATTTACCAAAGTCTTTTCAGGTGCACACAGCGGTATCAATGCGCAATGCGGTAGACCAAGCTTTTGGACAAGCGCGGATGAGCGACACCATACTGCTTTCACCGGGTGCCGCAAGTTTTAATGTATTTCTCAATGAATTTGATCGCGGCGCGCAGTTTGTACAAGCAGTCAGAAATTTTCGCTAAACGCAGATATGCTACGAAATAAGAAAAAATCATCAAGACTCGGGGCTCCGGATATGCCACTCGCAATTGTTGTGGTAGCGCTCGTGCTGTTTGGACTCTTGATGTTGAGTTCCGCGGGAGTGGTTATCGGGTACGAAACGTATGGCGATTCCTACTGGTATGTGAAGCATCAACTCGTTTCCGGCGTACTTATTGGTAGTATCGCTATGGTGTTTTTTGCCCTACTGCCCTACCGGCGCTTACAAAAACTCTCGGTGCCATTTTTCATAGGATCCCTCGCGCTACTCGTTGCCGTTTTCATTCCGAGTATCGGTACGAATTACGGCAGCGGCGCGCAAAGCTGGCTTGATATCGGCATCTCCGTTCAGCCGAGCGAGCTTGCCAAGCTTGCGCTTATCATCTACCTCGCGGCTGTTTTTTCCGGTAAAGAACCGGAAGCGCTTCGGACAACAACCGAAGGACTCGTGCCGCTCTTAGGGAGTCTGGCACTGGTTGGTTTGCTCGTCGCCGTGCAGCCCGACATTGGTACGCTCGTCATTATTGCCGGCATTGCGCTCGCGATGTATTTTCTTGCAGGGGGTAGCTTGGTGCATATCGGCGGACTCGGTATTGCGGGATTTGCGGCTTTTTTTGTACTCATTAAAGTGGCGCCTTATCGCACGGCGCGATTTATGACGTTTCTCCACCCAGAGCTGGATCCCCAAGGGATTGGCTACCATATCAATCAGGCATTTCTCGCCCTTGGCTCCGGAGGGCTCATAGGAAGGGGTTTTGGCCACTCGCGCCAAAAATACCAGTTTTTGCCGGAGGTAACCGGCGATTCGCTTTTCGCGATTATCGGTGAAGAATTAGGATTCATCGCCGCCACAATAATTATCCTCGCTTTCCTCTTTTTCATTGGCCGTGGTTTTACCATTATGCGTCGCGTACCCGATACTTTTGGAAAACTGCTTGCCGGAGGCATTGTGTCCTGGATCGGCATACAGGCGTTTGTGAATATCGGCGCGATGATCGGTATTTTTCCCCTGACCGGTATCCCGTTGCCATTCATGAGCTTTGGCGGAACGGCAATGGCAGCGGAGCTTGCAGGCATCGGCATACTCCTTAATATTTCACGGCACACGCAATGAACAACCGACAACCGACAACCGACCACGAGCAACGCAAGCGCATTTTTCTCGCCGGCGGTTCAACCGGAGGCGGGCCAGTTATGCCGCTCTTGGCGCTTGCCAAAACTCTCGCGCGGGAATTGCCTGTCTGCGAGTTTTTGTGGCTTGGCAGCAGCTTGCCGCTGGAGCGCAAACTCGTTGCGCATGCGGGTATCGCGTATCGGGCAATCCCTTCAGGCAAGCTGCGGCGGTACGTTGCGTGGGAAAATGTTATGGACATCGCGTGCGTTATCGGAGGATTTTTTAGCGCGGTTGCGCTCATCAGCCGCTATCGGCCAAAGCTCATGGTAACCGCGGGCGGATTTTCCGGTCCTCCCGTTGCGCTTGCGTGTTGGCTTTTTCACATTCCCGTGCACGTGCATCAGCAGGATGTCATACCAGGTCTTGCCAATAGGCTCATGGCACCCTTTGCCGCATCGGTGAGCGTAACGGTTGCGGCATCGCAGCGTTATTTTTCGCCACGCAAAACAACTGTTACCGGCGCTGTGGTGCGTGCGGATGTGCTCTATGGCGATGCAAGCCGATTTTTCCGCTCGCTAGGGATTGACACGCGCAAACCCGTAGTCATCGTACTTGGTGGTGGACAGGGAGCGATTGCACTGAACAGACTTGTAGAACAGTCGCTTGTATATATGAGTCCGGATGTGCACATAGCCCATGTAACCGGCTATGGCAAGCGTCTTACCCCGACCCGTCGCCGCGGCTATACGCAAAAAGAATTTGTGGGAGCGGACCTTCCCGATTGGTACGCGGCGGCAGATATTGTGGTAACGCGCGCGGGGTTTGCAACGCTGGCAGAACTTGCGGCACTGCGCAAGACCGTAGTAGTCGTGCCTATGCCGCGATCGCATCAGGAGGCGAATGCCGCGTACTTTGCCGATCGGCAAGGGGTGCGTGTTTTGGCTGAAACGGCCGATCCTAAAATTTTTGCCGAGAATATTACCAACCTCTTGGCGGATGCGCAAGCACGCAAGCGATTGGGCGACGCGCTATATACGTCTCTGCCGCCGAGCGGACTTGCGGCTCTTACCCCTCTCATACTCTCCTATGCAAAACGATAAGCGAAAATCAACCGGACGCCACATCCATCTCATAGGCATCAAAGGAGTGGGGATGACCGCGCTTGCGCAGGTGCTTAAAGCGCGGGGCAATCGGGTGAGCGGCTCAGACGTGCGCGATACATTTTTTACGGATGCGGTTTTACAACGCGCGCATATTCCGGTACGCGCTTTTTCAGCACACAACATTTCTCGCGGCGTTGATTTGGCGGTGTACTCAACCGCGTATTCTGAAAAACATCCTGAACGCAGAGCGGTAAAAAAACTGGGCATTCCCTCAAAGAGTTATCCGGAGATGCTGGGAGAGTTGTTGGGAGAAGGTAAGGGCATTGCGGTTGCCGGATCGCACGGCAAGACGACGACAACTGCCATGTTGGGGTATGTTTTGGCGCAAGCGCGTCTTGACCCAACGGTCATCGTGGGAAGCAACGTCCCGCAATTTAAAGGCAATGCGCGCATTGGTGCGCCTCACCTGACCATAATAGAAGCCGATGAGTACCAGAATAAATTCCAATTCTATCATCCCTTTGGTATCGTGCTCACCAACGTTGATTACGATCATCCTGATTATTTTCCTAACAAACGCGCGTATGAGGTCGTTTTTAAGGAGTTTGTAAAAAAAATCCCGCAAGACGGTTTTTTGATTACGAATGCCGATGACGCGCCGTCGCGCCGCATCGTCCATCTTGCCAAGAGTAGGACCATAACATTTGGCATCGCCATGCCGGCTCATGTGCAAGCGCGCAAGGTACAGACCGCACGCGGGGGATCGGAGTGCGAAGTATGGTGCGAGGGGAAGCGGATCGGCAGCTTGCACCTGCGTTTATCGGGTGCGCACCATATCGCGAACGCTCTGGCGGTGCTTGCCGCTGCCCGGCAGCTCGGCGTACCCTATGCGGCCGCCATCAAGACTCTTGCACGATTCTCCGGTACGGAAAGGCGTTTCCAAAAAAAAGGTGTCTATCGCGGGGCACTCATGTATGACGATTATGCGCACCATCCGACGGAAATTGCGGCAACGCTTCATGCGGCGCGCGCGCAGTTTCCCCAAAGACGCGTGGTATGCGTCTTTCACCCGCATACGTTCAGCAGGACGCAAGCGCTCTTTAAAGGATTCGTGAAAAGTTTGGCGATTGCTGATGCGGCATGGGTCATGGATATTTACGGATCGGCGCGCGAGCTACACGGTAGCGTGCATGCGCAAGATATTGTTGAGCATTTGCGCAAGCGCAAATGCAATGCCGTGTATGTGGGCAGCGTCGCAACCGCAACCGCGTATGCCAAAACACACTTGCAAAAAAACGATTTACTCATTACGATGGGAGCGGGAGATGTGTGGAAGGTTGGTGCAGCGCTTATCAAGAAAAATATTTTTCTCAAGTGATACAACGTGTTCTATGGAAGAACTTAACGAATTGTACATTGACGACAAAGGCGTGGTACGCATCATTCTTCGCGGCGATCAGACAAAAGAAAAAGCCGAGAAGCTTTTTTATGACCTCCTTGCCATCGCACAACGGCAGCCGGAAAAGAAATTTAACGGGATTATTGATATGAAAAAATTCATTCCACCCTCAAAAGAGGTGGAAGAAATATATAAAAAGATTTTTAGTCATCCGCAAGTGGGTAAGGTTGCCTATTTGAGTGAAGTGCTTCCCTATGTAGAGATTTTCCTCAAGTTTTTTGTTGAGGACATTCATAAAGATACGGTACGCATCGTAGCATCAGAGGAACAGGCGTATAAGTGGTTTGAGGAAAAGTAAGAGGCGTGCCTAGGGGAAAATTATGACACTCTATCCAAAGGAGCACATCTCGCTTGCGCGGTACACATCGCTTAACCTGGGAGGTTATGCCGAATATTTTATTGAAGTCCCGAGCAAAGACGTATTTTTAAAAGCGGTTGCGTGGGCGGGGGAGAGGAAGATACCCGTCACTATTCTTGGCGGAGGAAAAAATACGCTTGTGGCGGACGCCGGTATCCAGGGATTGGTGCTGCGCATGGCGATGCGCGGGCTTACTATTTCCGGTTGTGAGGTGACTGCCGAAGCGGGCGTGGTGTTGGGTGTTTTGGCGCAACACACGGCGCGGGCAGGACTTGCGGGTCTGGAATGGACGTGCGGTGTCCCTGGAACGGTTGGAGGAGCGGTGCGCGGCAACGCGGGCGCATTCGGCGGCGAGATACGCGATACGCTTGTATCCGTAGAGGCATGGGACGGCAGTACACTGCGCACGCTGACCAATGCCGCGTGTGGGTTCAGTTACCGCGAGAGTTTTTTTAAGACCGACGAGGGGCGCGGGTCGGTGATTTTGAGCGCGAAATTTTCCTTACGTGCGGAAGACGCAAAAACGTGCGGTGTGCGCGTGAAAGAATTGAGCCAAAAAAAAACAGCTTCCCAACCCTTGCAAAGCGTGACCGCAGGCTGCACGTTTAAAAATATACGGTTCGCAAAGCCGGATCCGCTTTGGACAAAAAAAATCCCGCGGCGTTTTTTGGATGCGGGGGTTATCCCTGCGGGATGGCTGATTGATGAGGTGGGACTCAAGGGAAAGAAAATCGGGGGCATATCCATCAGCGATCGGCACGGCAATTTTTTCTTAAACGATGGTACGGGAACCGCCGATGAAATGGTACAGCTTATCAGTATGGCAAAAATGCGCGTGCGCGACCAATTCGGAATCCAGTTGCAGGAAGAGATACAGTTGTTGGGATTTGAATAATAAAAAAGCCATCTTGAAAGGATGGCTGGTATGTCGTTGAGTATCTATTACGGCTGCTGATCGGGGATTTTCAGCATCTTGCGGATGAGCCATACCACATTATTCATACTACATGGTTTTCGGAGGTATGGCTGACTCTTCGCAATGAGCCGGTGTTTCGCGCAGATATCGCCAAGCATTTCGGAGCTCATCAGGATGCTCGGCGTGGCACACCAGCGCCTATCCCCTTTCATTGCTTCCAGCAAATCCCCCCCGGTTTCTCTTCCCAACAAATGGTAGTCGGTTATGATCAGGTGCAACCGATCTTCAGGAGGGTAGTTGCGTAGAGCGTTCATCGCTGTGTTACACGATGTTGCATCCAGCACGACCACCTGGTCCCCAAACTGTTTTGCACAAATTACCTTGACTAACCGCCGAATAGACGACTCGTCCTCAACATGCAGGATAATATATGGATCCATTTCTTTTCTCCTATTCTTCTCTCGAGATGATACATTCGGCCACCGCCTTTACGAGGTGTTTCATTTCCTCCAAATCATTTCTGTCCGCGCATTTCCAGCCCTCTGCTGAAAATTGCGGCACCTGCTCTTTGTCACAGAGCAGGAGTACTGCCGATTTGGGAAAGTATGGTTCCCAATTTTCTTCACGCGCGCGCGTTGCATATTTCAGGACTAATGCGGCATCTGTGGCTTGCGTGTCAACCACGACACAATCAATCCACTTTCTGGACAGCCGGTGCGCGACGTACAGCATGCACTTTTTTCCTGATGTAAATCTATGGACGCGCGATCGCTCCGGGGTCCAGGGAGATGCGATTTTGCGTGCCACGCTATCCAGGTACTTTTGCACCTCCTCTATGGCCATGAGGGGGTTGGGTACGATGAGATGCAAACGCATAACGTAGTTATGCCAATCGGGCTTTGCCAGCTCGTGTATCTTCTGTCTGATTACCTCCGCTTCAGCGTCCATTACCTCAATGGCGCGACGTAAAGCCGCGTCAAACTCGCGTTCGAGTAATGTGACGCGTAATTGGTCCGTGATGACGAACAGCACGCGAATCATGAAAGCTCCTTTTTGATGGATGAAAAAATGACGCTGTGGTTATGAATGAGCGGTTTGAACACTTATATATACCATACCGTACCTACGTTGTCAAGCATCTCGCGCATTTACCTCACCCCGCATCACACGTACATTTATGTTGGACTTGCGAAGTCCAACATCTATTTGCACAAACACCTAATTATGGTACCCTATAATAGGTTACCTAACAGCCAACAACTCAAACGTACAACACTGGCAATGCCGTTTGTTGTATGTGGCACGGTGTTGGTGAGCTCACTATGTCACTCCAAATATCGGGGAACAACCTTGAAATAACCCCGTCGCTTAGACGGTACATAGAAGAGAAGATTGGCGGCATCAGCAAGTATCTCGGGGACATCAAGAAAATGCAGGTGAACTGCATCGTTGACCACCATCACCAAAAGGGCGAGGCGGTGCATCGCGTGGAAATCACCGTACACGTACCCAAAGAAGTGTTCCACATTCAGGCCGCGGGTTCGGAAATGCATGCGGCGATAGATAAGGCATCCGATAAGCTGCAGCAGCATGTTGAAAAATATAAAAAGCACTTTATGGAACGCGATCGTACGGCGTTGCGCCGCCTTAAAGAAACCGTGTTGATTTGGCCAAAGGCATTCATGCGTAAATCGGTATCGGATACGGACAAGACACCGCAACGGCGCGAAGGGGAGGTGGCAAGCGGCGGCATTGATGCGCATCGCGCTCTTACGGATAGCAAACCGATGACCGAGGCGGAGGCCATGGCGGAATGGCGCGTATCAGGCCTTTCAGCATATCTCTATCTGGATGCGGAATCGCATAAACCAACCATGCTGGCAACTGATGAACGTTCAGGTAAGCGCATCGCCGTTACGCTTGACTAGAGTGTATGATGTCTTTGCGAAATCTCTTTGGTGATCCCAACGCTAAGGTCGTAGGGCAACTTGAGCCTCTCGTGCAAGAAATAAATAATCTGGAACCCCGGTTCCAGGATTTTGCTAATGGTCAGTTTTCGGAAACGACGCTTGCGTTGCGCAAGCGCGTCCAGGAAGGCGCTTCGCTGGACGAACTCTTACCCGAAGCATTTGCGTTGGTACGCGAAGCCGCCAAACGGTCGCTCGGGCAACGGCACTACGACGTGCAGCTTATGGGAGGCATTGCATTGCATCAGGGACATATCGCAGAGATGAAAACGGGAGAAGGAAAAACGCTCACCGCAACACTCGCCGTGTATGTAAACGCGCTTACCGGACGTGGGGTGCATGTGGTAACGGTCAATGATTATTTGGCACGGCGCGATGTGGCGTGGATGGGAAAAATCTACGCGCTGTTGGGACTCACATGCAGTTCTTTACAGCACCAGACGGCGTTTCAATTTGATGCGACGGCGGATGATGCGCTGCGTCCCGTATCCCGCAAGGAAGCCTATGCGTGCGATATTACCTATGGCACGAACAACGAATTCGGCTTTGACTATCTGCGGGACAATATGGTGTACGATCTTGCGCACAAGGTCCAACGCGGCTTTGCGTATGCGATCGTGGACGAAGTGGACAGTATTTTGATAGATGAGGCGCGCACGCCGCTCATTATTTCTGCTCCTGCGGAGGAAAGTGCCGACCAGTACTATCAGTTTGCCAAACTCGTTGAGCAACTTTCTGAAAACACCGACTACAACATTGATGAAAAAATGCGCGCCGCCACGCTAACCGCAGAGGGCATCGCCAAAATGGAACAGTGGTTGCATGTGGACAATCTCTACGCACAGGGCGGCATGCGCCTCGTACACCACGCCGAACAGGCTTTGCGCGCGTACGCACTCTTTAAAAGGGATCGGGACTACGTGGTGAAGTATGGCGAAGTCATCATCATAGATGAGTTTACGGGGCGCATGATGCAGGGGCGGCGTTATAGCGAGGGGCTGCATCAGGCAATTGAAGCCAAAGAGGGCGTTGCCATCCAGCGCGAGAGCCAGACGCTTGCGACCATTACTTTTCAAAACTACTTTCGCATGTACGATAAGCTCGCGGGCATGACAGGAACCGCCGCAACCGAAGCCGAGGAGTTCAGCAAAATCTATAACCTTGAGGTCGTAACCGTTCCCACGCACATGCCAGTTGTTCGCAAGGACTTGCCAGACCGCGTGTATAAAAATGAAAAAGGGAAATTTGAAGCGGTTGTGCGTGACATCCGCGAGCGGTATGCGCAAGGCCAGCCCGTGCTGGTTGGTACGATTTCCATAGAAAAAAACGAGCGACTCGCGCATTTATTGGAATTGGAGGGCGTTCCGCACAGCGTGCTTAATGCAAAACACCACGAAAAAGAAGCGGAAATCATCGCTTTTGCCGGAAGAAAGGGCGCGGTAACCATTGCCACCAACATGGCGGGGCGCGGCGTGGATATTATGCTGGGGGGACCGGAAGCGAATAAGGATGAAAGGGAGGAAATTCGCAACCTTGGCGGGCTGCATGTGATCGGTACCGAACGCCATGAATCGCGACGCATTGATAATCAACTGCGCGGGAGATCAGGCCGCCAAGGTGATCCTGGATCTACACAGTTTTACGTTTCCATGGAAGATGACCTGATGCGCATATTCGGCTCGGAACGCATGCGGGGATTTATGGAGAAACTTGGGGTTCCGGACGACGTGCCGATTGAACACAAGATAATTTCTCGTTCTCTTGAAAGCGCGCAAAAAAAAGTTGAGGGATACCATTTCGATACGCGCAAGCACTTATTGGAATATGACGATGTACTCAATAAGCATCGCGAAGTTGTGTATGGCAGGAGAAATGAAGTGTTGGCAACGTATGCGAAAAACGAAGCGTTATCTCGGGACATACTTGCGTATGTGGAAGCGGAATTGGAGCAAGTGGTGTCGTTTCATACGGCATCCGAACGCGTGGCGGATTGGAATATTAAAGAAGTATACGAAGTGGCGCATACTATATTTCCGATAGCTGCACCCGACCGGCTGCCGATGGATACGCTGCGCGATGTGCCTGCCGCTTCCACGCGTGATAAAAGTTCCGAAGTGGCAGCGCGTACGAGGCTCATTGCGCATTTGCATAAGCTTGCGGAAAAAAACTACGCAGAACTTCGGGAACGTATTGCCCGGCAAGGGCGTGATAACGGCTGGAATGCGACGCAAAATCTCATGGGTACGATTGAGCGGGATATACTCTTGCGCACAATTGATACGTTGTGGATTGAACACCTGGAAGCGATTGATCACCTGCGCACCGGCATTGGATTGCGGGGTTACGGCCAGCGGGACCCCCTGATTGAGTATAAAAAAGAATCGTATCAGCTGTATCACGTACTCATGAACACCATACAAAAAGAGGTGGTGTACAGTATTTTTAAAGTTGGTATCGCGGTAAGCTCGGCGCCTACCTTGTTACAACGCCAAGGCGTGCAACTCTCCGCGCCAGCAAAAACCATGGAAGAGGGGAGTCGTCGTGGAGCGGAAGTTGTTGTTGAGGTCGCGCCAAAAGACGCGCAAGGAAATAAAATTGGCCGCAATGACCTGTGTCCCTGCGGAAGCGGAAAGAAGTATAAGAAGTGTCATGGGAAGTAGGAGCTGACAAATAGAGCCGTTTCCGTCCGCAAACTGCGGATAAAGGGAAAAACCCCGTGCGATGAGCACGGGGTTTTTCTATGCCAAAATCCCGATCTCGAAAAATTAACACTGCTCGTCGAAGGTCGAGGTACGCGGCACCAGAGTCCGCAAGCTTACAAAAGTTGACACAACACCGAGTATGAAAAACATCACACAGGTGAAGAAAACATACGCGAAGAAATTCGCGGAAAGGTCATGCGGGAGCGCATCCGAGCGGCAGCCAAAAGTCTGGCAAAAGGCATCGAAGACGATATCGCCGATGAGTTCGGCAACCTGACTGGAAAGCTGACCGCTGACTTCACGGACGACGGATCAGAGATCGAGTCGGAGCTGACTGGCTACGCATTCGATCAGATCAACGACGCCCTTCTCGGTGAGGTCAAAAAACAGCTGAGATGACCACGGGTCAAAATGCATATTACGAGCTTATGGAACGCTACGGCGGAGACATTAAAAAAGCCTCCAAAGCAAGAATTCCAGCAAGCAGCACGACGAAGCCTCGGCAGTCCGGCAATCGCAGTAAAATGCGCCGCACCCGTTTCAGATGCAAGCAAGCTTTCACCCTGCTGGCTCGCTAGGAATTATAAAAATTGTCACAGCGCATAAAAAACCGTACTCCTAGAAGAAGTACGGCGGCGGGGCATCAGGTTTGGGCTTGTGGGGACCGATGCACGCCTCAAAAATCCATTTACATGCGGGAATGCTTTCGGCATTCCCGCCATTGTGTACCGCAGCAAGCATGACGTGGTGCATTCTGTCGTAGAAACACACGACATCATATTTCAACCAAGAGCATTCTATCCCCTCATCTTCGGTTACATACAAAATAAATTCATCCACTTATTGTGGGTCCATTGGAAAGGATTCGTCAAACCCATGTATAGAATAGGTTTTTGTCTACTCCTCCTGATTAACGAGTCGTGCCATAACCCTACCCCTACCCTCCTCAAATCAAAGGACGTGGCTTTTGTTAAGGAGCTCAGTTACCCTGCTTGATTTTATCTCTCTTCTCTACAAACTGCAAATGCGAAAGTTTAAGTTATACACAGGGCATACACAGGTTATCCAAAAATTGATCTTGACAAAAGTTAGTTTTACGCACACAATAAATAGGAATTATTCTTATTTATTTAACCCCCTATGCTCTATGACTACAATTGCCCAAGATCCCCCATGCTCTACAAAATGACCAAGCAAAGGACGGCGATATTAAGCTTTTTACGATCACAGCATGCCCACGCGCATCCGAGCGCCGAAGAAATTTATACCGCGGTAAAAAAAGCGATTCCGTCGATGAGTTTGGGTACGGTGTATCGCAATCTCTCGTTTCTGCGGGACAAGGGTATTATTGAAGAATTTTCATTCGGGAAAGATAAGAAGATGCGCTACGAAGCATTTGTGGAAACGCACGCGCATTTCACCTGTGAAAAATGCGGAACGGTGGAAGATGTACGCTTTGCAAGACCAGATCTCTTCATAGCCGCGTGTGGCAAAACTCTGGATCACGAAATACATAAGCTCAATATTTCGTGCAAAGGTATCTGCAGGAATTGCATGAAAGCGAGTTCATAATCACCTAACACATCTGATGGCTATGTCATACCAAGCAAAACCACTTCCCTTTACCAAAAAGCTCACCGGCATTTCCCAAAAAACACTCGTCATACATCACGACAAACTCTACGCGGGGTATGTCGCGAAAAAGAACGAAATAGAAGAAAAATTACAGCAAGCGGATAACGCAACGGCAAATCAAACATATAGCGAACTGCGCGCATTGAAAGCCGACGAAACCTTTGCGGCGAATGGCGTGTATTTGCACGAAGGATATTTTGAGGCGCTTGGGGGAGACGGGAAAGCGACGGGGGAACTTGCTGATGCGCTGCAAGAAAAGTTTGGGAACCTTGAGGCATTCCAAGCCCGTTTTAAGGCGTGCGGTATGGCGGCGCGGGGCTGGGCGGTACTCGCCTGGGATACGAACGATCGGCAACTCCACATCTATACGGCGGATGCGCATAATCAGGGTGGCATCTGGGGCGCAGTTCCGCTCATCGTGCTGGATGTCTACGAGCACGCGTATTTTATGGACTACGGATCCGATCGCGGCGCATACATAGACGATTTTTTTAAAAACCTTGATTGGGTGACGGCGAATGAGAAATTTGCGACGCTTAAAAGGTCTTAACGAAAATTGAGTAAGAGGAACAGAACAAAACGACAACGTTTATTCTGAACCACACAAGAATATTGCTATGCATGAACATCATGAATGCGACAACTTTTGCGGCGACATGCTGCAAGTGAGCAAATCTGCTCCCGCATTTGAAGAAAATGCGTTGGTTGACGGGAAAGTAAAAAAGATAAGATTGGCTGATTACAAGGGAAAGTGGGTAGTGCTCTTTTTCTACCCGGAAGACTTTACCTTTGTCTGTCCGACCGAGATTCGCGGGTTTGCGAAAGCGGAAAAAGAATTTGCGAAACACAATGCGGTGGTGATTGGCGCAAGTACCGATTCCACGCACTCGCATAAAGCGTGGTTTGAACGGGATTTGCCCGAAGTGCAGTTTCCGGTACTCGCGGATACCGCGCACGTTGTGAGCGATGCCTACGGTGTTCTGCTGGAAGGCAGGGGAATTGCGCTTCGCGGTACGTTTATTATTGATCCCGAGGGCATATTGCAGTACCAGGTCATCTCTAATCTGAATGTCGGCCGATCTGTTGCGGAAACCTTGCGCGTACTGGAAGCATTGCAAACCGGCGGACTTTGCCCTGTGGAGTGGCATGAAGGGGATAAGACACTCAATACGTAACGCACCATTGACGACCCAACATTCATACGAGTAAAAACAGCCCGTTACACGGGCTGTTTTTACTCGTATGAGCTAATTTACAGACAAACAATGGCAAATGCACACGGTAGAGATGGATCTTGAAGCCAAGGGGTACATTTTTGCCGACGGCAAAATACAGTGGTTTGCGCGTAATACTTATTTCACACCTTCTGATCGGATTAGTTCATGAGAAATAACGACATCATCAACGTAGAGTATGGTATTCGTATCGTATGAATTCGCGCTGATGCCAAACTTCTAAATTGTTGTACACCGTATCTGCCAAAGGAAGGGTCTGCCCTATTTCGCTAATTATTTTTTGACCATCAAGCCACAGTTCCGCCAAACCGTCTTCTTTTTCAGAGAGATAAAAATGTGTTTTGATATGGAACTATTTCCCGATCGGAAGGAGAACCGTTTCTCCTCTTTGCTTGAAATGGGGCGTACTGAACGCTTTTAGTTCAAGAGACGGCAACCCGCTTTCATCTACAAATATACACATGCCCGGATATCCGGTCATCCACGAGGATTCGATATCTATAATGCTTGTCGGCATGCCTTTTTCAATATAGTACCAAGCGGAAAACCATACCGTGTCGCCTTTTTTGTAATGAAGCAATTCTGTATCAAGAGATGCCTTCGCGACCGGTACTCCGAAAGACGGCGGCACGGAATATGTTCTGAGTGATCTTGTCCCAGAGCGCACAACCGTATCGCTTGGCTCAACCCTGTTTTCAAGAAAATCGCATCCATTTTTTGAAATACATTGGTTTAACTTTATATAATCGCTTACTCCGTGGGCGCGCGGCGACTGTAGGGTAAAACCCGTCCAACCTGCCTCATCACTTTCATTTTGCATAAGAAAATTCTGCGGACTGTCCGTGTCTTCAAAATTTTCTTCAAAATATGCAAGGGTGGGAATAAGCGAATTTCCCACGTCGCTTACACGAAATATCTTTCCGTCAATTTCTCTATAATTTTTTTGATAAAAATCAACGTCGTACACATGTTGCGCAAACTCCAGCTTACTGTCAATCGCGTATTTTATACGCGTCACCGTCAATGAGCTGGCAAGCGGTATTACTTCCTTCAGGAATAAACATGGTTTGCGCAAGAGATTCGTCTATCGGGTAGATAACTCTCGTTTTATTGGAGAGCATGGCGATCGAAAGTCCGACGCATACGACAACAACTGCAAAAATAATGACAAGAAATTTTGTCATGACCGTATCACACGTAGTAAAGGTAAGACATTTCGTACTCGCCTTGCGTTGTTCGCAGACGTGATACCCTAAACTGGCACACGTCGAACTTTTTGGTTTTTAATACACCGTACCAATTTCTCGACAAGTTGCTGCGGGTTTGAATCAAATACAGCATCTTCGCTCCCGCGACACCATTTTTCTATAATATTTTGTATAACTTTATCGGTTTCCCAGACACCCTCGAGCGCCTCAATATACCCCCCCTTCCTCAAAAGCAATCGTAGATTCATTTATTGTGCAGATTCTTCCGTACCCGACGAGAATCGCGTCCGATGATCGTGTCAAAAGCAGGTTGCGATCTGAAAATCCAACCCAAGTATAAATGATTACGTCGAGATAATCAAAGATGATTAGGAATATGATTAAAGTTTTCTCCACCAATCTATTCCGCGTGGCCCGCGAGTACCTGATCTGGATGGACTGTTACCGCAAATACGGTAACGCGTCGCTCGTCTGCCACAAGTTCGGTATCGCTCGCAAGTCGTTCTCTCGTCGTCCCAAGCACTCGCCTCGCTAGACACCGTGGGACATTGAACAAGCATGTAGTAGCTATGAAGCGTGAGTATCCAAGGTGGGGCAAGGAGAAGATCGCTCTGTACTTGCAAGTTAAGAAACATATTGCGCTGTCCGGTAAGACCGTTTTGAAGGATATACTAAGCCAGTTGGAACAAAAGTAAAATAAAAAGTGTTATTGAAATGTACTAATGTTGGACTTGCGAAGTCCAACATTAGCCGAGCCAGACTCTACTTCGCACGTTTTACAGATGTCCTGTTATACAGTGTTTTAACCACAGACCATTGACAATTTCCACCAGTATGCTATACTCCCCAGTTACGTGATAAGAATTGCCTTTGCAAGAACTAGAAGAGATTGCGTAACATTATGGTCTTTTTTGGCCTAAAGCCTTGAAAGACCGGCATGGGGAAAATGCCAAAAACGGCCCTTTTGGGCCGTTTTTGGTTTGCTATAAAAACTATAAGACAGAGGGAGTCAGACATGGGCAGAAACGAGCGCGATATATATATAAAAACTTCAGCAAGGTGTTTGACAGAGATGACGTTCTGCAAAGTCCGCGGCGTGCAGAAAAAAACTTGCACATACCTCGCGTTTTATTTTGCCTATTTGTTGCGGCTCTAGACTAGCAGTACAGATACTGATAGTCTAGAATTATGCGTAACTACGTGAAAATATCGCCATACAAGATTGGAAAAATAATTGCACATTTTTGTATTGACATCACCTCCTCGAAAACTACTGCCCTGCTGGGCATGAATCGCAATACGATCAACCGTTGGTAGGGTATCTTTCGCAGAGCGATTTATGCTCATCAGATGAAAGAATGTGAAAAAATATTCGGTGAAGCAGAATTGGACGAGAGCTATTTCGGCGCATACAGGAAGCGTGGATACCATGGCAAGCTTCAAACGAGGACGAGGAACGCTCAAACAGCCGGTGTTTGGTATTTTGAAACGCAACGAGATGGTGTTTTTACTGAAATTATCCCGAACTGCAAGAAGGGGATACTTTATCAACGGGATCGAGAACTTCTGGAGCTGCGCCAAGCGACGATTGTCAAAGTTCAATGGAGTCAAAATCAATTTTGAACTCCATCTCAAGGAGTGCGAGTGGCGGTATGGGAAGGATTCCGCACTGCTTGAGATGAAGCTGAAAAAGATCGTCAAATGCTATTTGAACAGTTAAACATCTAGTCTAGAGCCTTGTTACATACTACTACTGGTTCAAAAATCTTTATCCCTTGTTTGTATGCTGAAATATTTATATAATACATCTATGCCGTATGAAACAAAGTTTTGAGAGAAAACTTTTCCCGTACACCATAGCAACGTTTGGGTTTATGGTGTTTTTCTTTGGTTTCTTATATGTACAAACTGCATCCGCCGGCTATTTTGACTATGATGACGTAGTGGTGATTGTGAATGACGCGTCGGCGACCTCAACCGCCATTGGCACGTATTTTCAGGTTGCGCGATCCATTCCCGATATACAGATGATCCATATCAGCACGCCGGAAATGGAAACGGTAACGCGAGCGGTGTTTGAAAGCGACATCCGCTCGCCCGTAGAAAATTATTTGCAGGCCAACAATCTCGCCAGCACTACCAACTATATCGTAACCACCAAAGGCGTGCCTTTGCGCGTGAATGGAACGGATGGCCAAACCGGAACCAAAGCGTCGGTTGATCAGGAACTTATGCTTATTCTCGGCAGTAACGCGTCGTTCATCGGCGGCGGCGGAAGCCCGATGAACGCGTACAAAGATAAAAATGAGCGGTTCTCAAGCGTGGCATACGGTTATTATTTGGTTACCCGCCTTACCGGATATACCATACAAGACGTGGAAAATCTCATTGACCGATCCGACGTGGCGACAACAACCAATGCGGGTATTTTTGTGCTTGATGTTAGTCCCAATCATGATATTTCCGGTTATCAACAAGTCAACGACTGGATGCGCGCGGCGGCACCCATTCTTACCGCGAAAGGGTATTCGGTAACACTTGATGAAACCAACACCTATCTTACCGGCCAGACGAACGTTTTGGGATACTACAGTTGGGGAAGCAATGACTGTTGCGACACAAACAATGCCATTCCAGGCAATACATGGGTAAATGGCGCGATAGGAGAAACCGCCGTGTCATTTGGAGGCAGATCGTTTACGACTGGCACTTCCTATGGGCAATCATTGGTCGCGGACTGGATCGCGGAAGGCATTACCGGAATCTCCGGATATGTGTATGAACCATTTATTATGGCGCTCGCGCACGCGGATACTTTATTTGACCGTTACACCGACGGTTACAATCTCGCGGATAGTTACAGCATGGCAAATTTTAATTTAAGCTGGCAACAGGTGGTAGTTGGCGACCCTAAAACGATCATCGTCAAAAAGCCACTTCCGTTTTCTTTGAGCTCGCCCTCCGATAACACGATTTCTTTATCGGCAAGCCCAACCCTTACGTGGGGAGATTCTGTGAGTTACAACACGATAAGCACATATCAGTTATTTATTGACGGCGCGCTGAATAAAGATAATGTGGCGGCAACATCAACGACCCCGTCGGCAGATTTGCCCTCTGGAACCCACACCTGGCATATCGAAGCATTGGACACTCTTGGCAACACTGCCACTTCCACCGAAACGTATACGATCAACATTATTCCCGAGTACAGCGCGGGAAGTCATGTGTTTTATGTGGACAATGTCCTCGGGGACGACGCAAATCCCGGGACCCAGGCGGCACCTTACGCAACCATCGGGAAGGCTGCGGGCATCGCGCAAGCGGGAGATACGGTTATGATCATTAAAAATAACAACGAACCATATCGGGAAATGGTTACTCCCGCGAATTCCGGAACATCCGGCGCGTACATCACTTTTCAAGGAGTGAGTCCAAGCAGTAAGCCCGAGATATGGGGAAGTGCCGACGTGTCGGACGGATGGTCGTCGTACGACGGCGGTAATTCCGACACATATCAAAAAAGCGTTGTTACGAATCCTGTCATCGTTGCCGCAGGTGCGAGCATCGGAAATCTCGCGAAAAAAGTAAACGGCGTGTCGCAGGATAGTTTGAACGCAGGTGAATGGTATTGGACAGGCGGAAATCTCTATTACCGTCTTGCGGGCGGCGAGAATATCGCCACGCTCCACATGGAAGCGGGAACACGATCGTACGGCATCAAAGGCAGTGATAAAAGCTATATCCGCTATCAAAATCTTTTCGTTAAGTACGCAAACGTGCAGGGAATCTTCGCGGCGAGTAATTCCTTGGTGCAGAACATAGAGGTAGAAAGTTGCCAGAGCGGAATCTATCTTTCCGACACCAATTCAAAAATATACTACAGCGTGGCGCGTCACAATAATATCTATGGCATCCACATTGGAATTTTGAGCAATGGCAATCAGATTTACAACTCTGTTGCTTACGGCAACGGTGACAGTGGCATCTATGTATTTCTTAGCGGTACCAACGCATCACTTAAAAATACCGTTTCCGCCGGCAATGGCAGTTACGCGTTTTCTTTTTATCTCGTGAGCCCGCTATCCGGTTTTACTGCTGATCACAACAATTGGGATGCGAACAGTGACGAAACATGGCCGACTTATCAAGGAACCAACAATCAGGAAAACATTGCGCCGCTCTTTCGCGACGCTTTGGGAGGGGATTTTCGTTTTGAGCAATTTTCCCCGAACATTGACACTGGTGCTGATGTCGGTTTGATCACTGACATTCTCGGAAACCCCATTTACGGCACGCCCGACATCGGCGCATATGAATATCAGCCACCCTACACGATAGGCACGCACGCGCCAAGCGCGGACGGTTCCTTGCGTATCTATGCCGACGGAAAATACCGCTACACTGCGGCGACCTCAACCGCGAGCGTGGCGGATTTCACCGTTACGCCCGTGGGAGGATTCGGCGCGGGCGATTACGCGGAATACCTAAATGTGTTCATCACCGACTGGCAGACATCGGGCACCTACGCGAAAGCGTGGACGGAATCATCGAGTTACGCGACTACCACGGCGCACATCATTGGCGGCTTGAAAGCAAGCACCTACTATATGGTTACCATTGACGGGTCTGATTATGTGAGCGCGCAAACCGATGCGAACGGCTATCTCACGTTCAATTATACCGGCGGCTATTCATCGCATACCTTCGGGATTGGAGAGGACACGAACGCGTCTTCGGCAACCGTCGCGGGTCCGCCTGATAACTATACCGTACCGCAAAGCGGGGACATTACGTTCTCGTGGAATGCGCCTTCCGGTTCGCCCGATGTCGCTTCCTACGGACTCTTTATTGACGGCAGTCCGTACGGAGATAGTGTGGCATCAACGACGACCTCCCTTGCTGTCAACGCCGACAATTTCAATTGCGGTTCCCACAGTTGGTATGTGCGAACAACCGACACCGCCGGCAACGCGGCACATTCAAGTCCGCGAACCGTGTCGAGAATATGCGGCGGCGGTGCTCCTTCCGGATCAGTATCGTTGCCGATGATCGTTGCCTCATCGTCGGTGTCGTCCTCGTTATCGGGAAACGCTCTTGCTCATGTCGATGATGTTATTACTTTGCCGAGCGCGACAACTACTTTAGCAAATGAGGTCGAGGAACCATCTCTTCGGTTACCGATTTTGATTTCTACTTATCAATTCACCACTACGCTTCGATTAGGAGATCATGGTGATGGTGTTATAGCACTTCAGCAAATTCTCCGACAGCAAGGATTTTTCTTGTACCCGGAAGGGGAGATAACCGGTTACTACGGCGTGCTTACCATGCGGGCGGTGCGGCGGTTCCAATGCGCGCGCAACATTATTTGTTCGGGCACCGAGGCGGCGACTGGCTATGGGGTGTTTGGTCCCATGACCAGAAACGCGCTTAATGCTTTGATCCACGCAAGTGCCTCTACTACTCCCGACGACGAACTCATCATTTCTCTCCAAAAACAAATAGAGGAACTTAGAAAACAACTAGTCTCGCTTCTTGAACTCATGGTGACCGAAATGCGGAAAGTGTTGCAAAACGGGCAAAAAACCCTATAATGCTTTTTGTATGTGGAAGATCAGGATCATAGCGTTCATCATTCTTGCGTGCGGAATCGGAGTTGGTTATTTCGATTACCGGTCGCAAGTCGTTCCCGATAGCGTGTTTCCGTTCAATCTCGGCCTCGACCTCTCAGGCGGAGCGCATCTTGTATACGGCGCCGACGTTTCATCAATTTCAAATAGTGAAATTGCCGAGTCTATGGGCGCGCTTCGCGATGTTATTGAACGGCGCGTCAATCTTTTTGGTGTTTCAGAACCGATTGTGCAAGTCGAGCAAGCGGGAGTTTTTTCAAGCGCCGAGGACAAAAATACCTATCGGCTTATTGTTGAACTTCCCGGGGTAACGGATATCAATAGCGCAATCCAGATGATCGGCGCAACGCCAACCCTCGAATTTAAAAAAGAACGGCCAAAAGAGGAAATCGAAGCGTTCAAAGTCGCTCTCGAAAATTTCCAAAAAGCGCAAGAAGCGGGGGAGAGCATCGTTCCGCCGCAGGTTCTTATTGATGGTCCGTATGATGATACCGGTCTAACAGGACGATTTTTGGAACGCGCGCGTCTCGAGTTTGACCAGACGACTAACGAGCCGATTGTATCCCTCAAGTTCAATAAAGAGGGTTCCGATCTGTTTGCTTCAATCACCAAAGAGAATGTCGGCAAGATTCTCGCCATTTATCTTGACGGCACGCCGATATCGGAACCGGTGGTGCGCCAAGAGATTACCGGAGGCGAGGCGCAGATCAGCGGAAGTTTCACTCCCGCCGAGGCGAAAACGCTTGTTGGGCGGTTAAATTCCGGCGCGCTCCCGATCGACAAACTTGAACTTCTCTCAACGCAGACGGTCGGACCTTCGCTCGGCGGGAAAGCACTCTCTCGGGGCATTATGGCCGGCATATGGGGCATCGTTGTTGTTGCCGGTTTTCTTATCGCATGGTATCGATTGCCGGGATTCTTTGCGGTGATCGCGCTTGGTATCTATATTGCGATCGTTCTTGCGCTTTTCAAATTGATACCGGTAACCTTGACAGCGGCAGGCGTCGCTGGGTTCATTCTTTCCATGGGAATGGCGGTTGACGCGAATATTCTTATTTTCGAGCGCATGAAAGAAGAGATGAAAGCGGGAAATGACCTCGTTCGGTCAGTCGAAGACGGGTTCTCTCGGGCATGGCTTTCGATACGCGACGGCAACCTTTCGAGCATTATTAGCGCCGTTATTTTATTTTGGTTCGGAACGAGTTTGGTAAAAGGGTTCGCGCTCACTCTCGGAATCGGTATCATGGCGAGTATGTTTTCAGCGATTGTTATAACACGGACGTTTCTGCTCGCGGTTGCTGTTGGAAACAATTCCCGTTTCGTACGATTTTTGTTCGGGAGCGGGTTTTTAAAATGACATCCATGTTTGTTATCACTTACAGAAAAATATTCTTTGCCATAAATTTTAGATAACTCAATATGTCCAATAATAGATTTATCTCTAAAAATAGATTTATGGGATGATATAATTAAATTATTGCCTATGTAATGATTTAATA
>Ga0210025_1001525_pt1 | contig 24920 bp, 17 predicted proteins | sample CryGeyme20150102_FD_183989 | JGI IMG/M metagenome (GOLD analysis project Ga0210025, IMG submission 183989) | Groundwater microbial communities from Crystal Geyser aquifers in Utah, USA - Crystal Geyser metaG 2015-0102 (SPAdes) (version 2) | ecosystem: Environmental > Aquatic > Deep subsurface >... | reverse complement strand
ATTGGTCATCGATTGAACAACGACTGGAGCACCGCCACCAAATTTTACATGACCAACGTGTGCTTGAACAGATTTTCTTCGGTTGATTTCAAACGGTTTATTCATAAAGGATTGTAATTCAGTTTTTTGGATAATATTTTCTATTTAAACTGGAAATTGAGTTCGAATTTTTTTTTCTAAATAGCTTTATATTGAACTAATACATAATAGGACAGAGATGCTGTTTTTCAACAGCATGACACTATTTAGATCGTTTATTTTCGTTTGCTCATTTCAAACAAAACTCTTTTTTCATCTGCGGAAAGACCATCGTAACCGGTTTTGGCGATTTTATCCAAAATTCGGTCTAATTCATTCTGATCGACTTCCTCAATAATTTCGGCATCTTCAACAATTCGCATTGAAGGATTTTTAGGTTTTGTTTTGGTTTTAGCGGTTGTTTTTACGTTTTCTGCAGTATGTTGTAATTTTTGCACATAATACATTATGAAGTCAATCCAGCGAGTGATTACAATTCCTTGTAAATGAGCGCGAACGATTACAAATCCAGTAAGTGCACCGCCGACATGAACCAAACGTGCAATAGCAGTTTTGTCACCAATTAAAATAACATCAATGGCGATTAATCCAGCAATGACATATTTCGCTGGAAGTGGTGGTAATAAAAACAACATGATAGGAGCGTTTGGATACAATAAAGCAAAGGCAACCATAATTCCATAAACAGCGCCAGATGCGCCAATAACAGGAGTTGTTCCAAAAACTCCAGAAAGTAACAAGTTCAATAGAGCTCCACCAATTCCACTTATAAAAAAGATGGATGAAAACGTTCTCGGACCTAAATCTTGTTCAACTTGTCGACCCATCCAATACAACCAAAGCATATTAAACAGAATATGCCAAACGTCGTGGTGAAGAAATAGATAAGTGACAATTCTCCAAGGTTGTGTTAGAGCGATTTTCCAATCAGGAATGTAGGCAAACCATTGAAGCCAACTCGGGAAAATGAGCCCAATTATAAAACTGACTACAGAAATAGCAATAATGGATCGGATCGCAATCGGAAGAGTGTTAAAGCCCATTCCAGACGCTGTAAAACGTGAATTTAACATTAAGCAGGATCTCCTTTCAATCCCCACATTTTTATTAAAATAAACCCAATTACCATTCCTCCAAGGTGAGCAGAATGTGCAATTCCTGAACTTAATCCGCTAATTCCACTGAATAACTCAATAGCGCCGTAAAACATAACAAAATATTTCGCTTTCATTGGAATAGGAGGGAAAAGCATGTAAATATATTTGTGTGGATACATCATGCCAAATCCTATTAGTATTCCATAAACGGCACCTGATGCTCCAATTACTATGGCATTACTTACTAACATGGATAAAAGCCCTGCTCCAATTCCTGTTAAAAAGTAATAGACTAAAAATCGTTTAGTTCCCCAGCGCAGTTCTAATTGAAGACCGAACATCCATAAAGCAAATAAATTGAAAAAGATGTGAGAAAGATTACCATGCATGAACATGTAACTCACTAATTGCCAAGGATAAAAATACCCGGAATCATAAGGGAAAAGAGAGAAATAGTTGTTTAAAATAGTTCCGGTAATAGGAGTATTTTGAGCCAAAAAGACTAACCCATTTATAATAAGCAGATTTTTAATCGCCGGAGGGAAGATTGAAAATGAAGTCTGTGGTGAATATCTGTCGTTTAAATCCAAGTGAAAATCCTTTTACCAGGTTATTTTTTCTTTGTTTAAAAATGCTGAAATGCCACGTTTACAATCATCAGTTCCACGGGCTTCTGCATTTTTTGAAGCGGCATACGGTGAAAAATCAGAAAATGATGTGAAATGAGCGTGTGAAATCAGTTCTTTTGTCATCTTAACGGATTCACGACTCACTTTAGTTTCAAAAAGATGCACCCAATAATTTAATCGTTCAGAAAAAGTTTCTGAAGTACAAACTTCGGTGATTAATCCCATTTGATAAGCTTCCGGTGCTTTGATAAGTTCTCCAGCTAAAAGTAAACGCCTAGCGAAGGTATCGCCTACTTTTTTCACGACAAACCAAGATACAATAGCAGGAATAAATCCAATTCTTGTTTCAGTATAAGCGAATCGTGCTGAATCAACTGCTAAGGAAATATCACAAACGGTAGCAAGTCCACAACCGCCAGCAATCGCATCTCCTTGTATAGCACTTAAAATTGGGAGCGGATGATCGTAAATGAGTTCAAAAAGTTCTGCAAGATGTTGAGAATCGAGCAGATTTTCATCAAAAGTTTGAGTTTGTAACTTTTGCAAAGCCGAAAGATCTGCACCAGCTGAAAACACGGCTCCATTTTGGCGAATAACAATTAATTTTAGTTCATGGTTGTTTTTCGCTTTTTTAAGTTCATCTTTTAACAGGCCTACTAATTCATTATTTAGGGCATTCCGTTTTTCAGGTCTGTTAAGAGTTAGATATAAGGTTTTCTGGATGATAGTTACGTCAAGCATGGCGCAAAGATAACAAGTATGAGTCAGTCTTCATAAGATTAATGAGAGGAGGAAGGTTTGAGGTGAGAGGTTTAGAGGTGAGAGGGTTTTAGTTAAATTTGAAAAGGTATTTTTATATTTAAGATTTCAATCGAGTATACGCTAGGTTTATTTTTTAATAATGAGTTAACTCCGAAAAGTATTTTAAAGCAAAATAATTACCCATTTTAATCAATTTGAAAGGGTGAAGTATGACAATATTGACTTTTCAGAGATGACTCAATAATGCTTTTCGAAGTAAGTAAAATCAAAAATCATTGAAACGCAGACTTAAAGAATCTTATAATTTTGATTTTAAAATTGCTTTAGCCGTTTTGTAACCTGAAAGCCATGCGCTTTCGACTCTTCCATTCAAAAATACATCGCCAGCAAACCAAAGATTTGGATAATATTCATCACGAATAAATCCAGTATCAACTATGTTTATTGGTTGGGCATATTTCCAGCGATGAACATGTTTATACACATAATTCCCAGGTATATATTCTGATAAATTGGCAGATAAAGCTTCAAAGACTTCATCATCAGTTAATGAATAGCTGATTTTGCTAAACTCTGGTGTTAAATTAGAGGTAATGGCAGTAACTTCACTTATTCCTTTTTTCTTATTGTCAGCCATCCATTGAAAATTCGATTGAGGGTCGCACCACATACCACCGGGTTCAGGAATCAACGAGTCTTTGTCGGATACGATCATAAGAGTGGTGCAAGAATGATATCTTTGCTGATTAAAAAAGCTAACGGTATTAAAGTCTGGGATAATACCCGAACTGTAACAAAGAGCTAAAGATTGAATAATTGGGGCGGTTATTACGAGTGTTTTAGCTTCAAAAACAACGCCATTCTCCGTTAAGACTTTGCAGATTTCTTCATCAGCTTTTTCAATTCGTACAACTTTTGTGTGTTGTATTACTTCTAACTCTGAACATAAATCAAGGCAAATAGATCTCATTGTAGGAAAAGCCTTGTAACGTACTTTATCTTCTTGTTTTTTTGGTGCTAATGATTCAAAATTTGTAGCCCATTTGTCAACTAATCCATTTCTAGTCCATTCATTAACTTGCTTTAAAAACTCTATTGATTCAACCGTGAAATATTGAGCACCATAATCAAAAACGGCTTTACCAATTTCTGTTTGTACTGTTTTCGAAGCCGTTCTTCCTCCGGGCAAAAAACCTTTATCGACAACTAAAACAGATAAATTGTTTTTTTGCAATTCTTTAGCACAGGCAAGTCCGCTTAAACCTGATCCGATGATAATACAATCGTAAATCATATTCATTAAAATTGGTTGAACTAGAGTAAAATAGGGTTATTTTACTTATTTATGATACTTCATTTTCCTCAAATCAATAGATTATCTTTGTTAAAATTAAAAAAAAACTTATACTCAACGGAATTTTGAGAACAATGAGCACTAATTGAAAGAAAATTTAAACTAAGTAGCAAGTATTTAAATTAAGTATGTGTGTGTTTTCAAATAATCAAAGCTATACTTAAAAAATAAGGTTCTTGTAATTTTTTTTTAATGGGAAATGAATTAACTATTAAAGCTAGCATTTGAGAGAAGGAAGATTTAACATGTTCGAATTTTTATTAATTATAATTGGTGTTTTTGCTGGATTTTTATCCGGATTATTAGGTATTGGTGGAGGTTTAGTATTTATTCCGATTCTCTTTTATATGTTTACATCCCAAGGGGTTGCAAATCCCGTTGTTTATGCTGTTGCCACATCTTTGTTTTGTGTTATTTTGGTTTCAGCATCGAGTACGATTAAACATATTCAGCAACAGAATTTTTCTTTAAAAGAAAGTGCTTGGATTGGCGGTTTTGGTGCAATTGGGACGTATTTTGGGAAACAAATCACAACATCAGATCAGTTTTCAGAAAAAGAATTCGCTGTTATATTTGCAGGAATCTTACTCTATACGGCATATTCCTTTTTAAAAAGCCCTAAAAAGAATGTTGGCCATAGTAAACCTCCAATCGAGGTGAAATGGAGTTCTGGACTACTTGTAGGAGGACTAGGAGGATTCGTGGCCGCATTAACGGGCTTAGGCGGAGGAATTGTTATGGTTCCAATGTTAAACTTTATCTATCACAAACCTTTTAATCAGGTAGTTAGTTTAAGTTCTGCAGCCATTTTTATCATATCAATTGCAGCAGTGGTTCAATATTCATTTTCAAGTTTAACGAGCACTGCAATTTCCTCTGTTAATCTAGGATATGTGGATTTTGGCGTTGGTTTACCATTGGCTGTAGGTGGAATGTTAGGAGCTGGACAAGGTGCAAAATATGCGATGACGGTAAATAAAGCATTGTTGAAAAGAATTTTTGCAGGTTTAGCTATTTTTGAAGCAATTAGGTTATTAGCAGCTCATTTGTTAGACCTCTAAATTCAGTTTTAACTTGAATTTAATCAAAATGAATTAATACATCTTAATAATTTTAGGAACATAAATTCCTTAATTTTGGTCAAATTTTACAATCGAGTAACCGAGTAACTTGGAAGTTCATAAACTATTAAGTAGACAATTAAAAAGGACTTTTGGAAAAGAAGTACCTAAAGATGAGAAATTTCAAGAATTTCTACATTTAATTAACCAATCTTATCTTCATACTGATTCCGATCGTTTGTTATTAGAACGTGCAATGGTTCTTTCTTCGGAGGAATTATCACTTGCAAATAAACAACTGCAAGCTGATGCATTTAATCAAAAAGAGTTATTAGATAAAGTTTTGGAAGCAATTGTTCTTCTAGCTAGAAATGAACAAGAAGTAGCTCTTATTAAAGAACTAAGTAAGTCTGAAAGTTCGTATCATTTATTGAATTTAGTTGAGCATCTTCAAGTTTTAGCTGAAGAACAAAGACGAACCGAAAAGCTTTTATTATTGCAAGAAGCTAGAATGTCTGAGGCGCAACAATTAGCTAATTTTGGCACATGGGTGTATACACTTGATTCTGGTGAAACAGATTGGACTCCAAATCTTTGCAGGATTTTTGAACGAGATAATTTTACAGGTTTTGATTTATATAATTACAAACAATTAGTTTATAAAGAAGATCTTGCAGAAGTTGAGTATATCTTATCAACCTTATTTTCTAAAGGGATAACAACAATAACACATAGAATTGTTGACAAAAATTGTGGCGTTAAATGGATTGAGGCTTCTTTTAAATTAATTTATGACACGAATAATGAGCCTGTAACCATATTAGGAACGGCTCTAGATATTACTAGATTAAAACAAGCTGAATCTGCTTTAGAATATAAAATAAATGAGCTAGAGGAGACTAGCGTTTTTCTAGACACCTTAATAGAGGAAATGCCAATTTCTGTTTTAGTTAAAGACGCAGCTTCTAGGCAATATATTAAAATGAATCAGATTGCTAAGCATATAAATCAACATCTTTCTGATCTTGATTTTATTGGCAGAAAGAATGCTGAATTGTTTGATGAGGAAAAAGCGAAAATTTTTGATACTCAAGATGATTTGGTAATTGAGAGCAAGAAAATATTTGTCTTCCAAGAAGAAGAATATCTTAAAAAAAATGGGTCTACAATAATTTTAAGAACGCAAAAAGTTCCAGTCTTAGAACATACTGGGGTTGTAAAATATATTCTCACTATTTCAGAAGATATAACGGAACGAAAAAAAGTAGAAAATCAAATTAGAGCAGCAGCAAAATCGGCAGAAGAAGCTAATAGAGCAAAATCAGCGTTTTTATCAAGTATGTCGCACGAGCTTCGAACTCCTTTAAATGCGATTATCGGATTTTCACAGATTTTACAGAGAGATAAAGCAATTCCTGTTCAACAAAGAGGCTATGTAGAAACCATGTATAGAAGTGGGAATCACCTCTTAGCCATGATTAATGACGTATTAGATATTTCGAAAATCGAAGCAGGTAAATTTGATTTAGCCTTTGAACCATTCAGTATTCGAGAAATACTATTCGACATTGAGTCTATGTTTGCTTTAAAAGCAAAAGAAAAAGGTTTAGTATTGCAGATTAAAACTCATGGTTTATTACCCAAAACCTTGTATTCAGATAGTAAACGAATTCAACAAGTATTAATTAATTTAATTGGGAACGCCATAAAGTTTACAAATATTGGATTTGTTGAGTTAGAGATTAATGCAGAACCCATTGCAGAAACCTCCTCATACAAATTAACTTTTAGTGTAAACGATAGTGGAAGAGGTATTCCTGATAAACAATTAAGTCAGATATTTGAACCATTTAGACAAGTAAAGGGCTTGTATAGCGAAGGAACTGGACTTGGTTTAGCCATTTCATCAAAGATTGCAGAAATGCTAAATGGTAGTATAACTGTAAAGAGTAAATTAGGTAAAGGCTCAACATTTATATTTTCATTAGATGTTGAATCTGCTTATGACAGTAATGAAGATCTGGATGTTGATTTTAAACCTGTTGTTGGAATTATAGGCTCAAAAAAATGGAGAATTCTTATAGTTGATGATATCTCCAATAATATAGCTGTTGTTCGGGCATTTTTAGAGTCTTTAGGAATTGAATGTATTGAAGCTGATAATGGTTATGATGCAGTTATGATGGCAGAGTTATTTAAACCGGATGCTATTTTTATGGATATTATGATGCCTGGAATGAGTGGGGAACAAGCATTTAAAAAAATAAGAGAGAATTCCAATCTTGATTTTATTAAAGTTATAGCGCTTACGGCAAGTGGATCATTAGCCAAAAAAGAAGAATTATTAGCTATAGGATTCGATGATTATATTACAAAACCCTATCGTGAAAAATGGCTAATAAGCTCACTTGAAAAGAAAGTTGGCGTAAAGTTTATTTACGAATCGGCAACTATTGAAAGTAAGACTGAAGCAAAAGAAGATATTTTAAGTCATTATTTAATCTGGTTTAGTAAACAAAATGAACCATTTAAAAAAGCTTTTTTAGATGCATGCGATATTCAAGATTTCTATACAATTGATCAATTATTATCTAACTTAAACTCAGATGAAACTGAAATAATTGAGTTGAGTAGGTTTGCAAGATCAGATGACAACTTATTTTTTATAGATTTAGCAGAAAGGATTTCAATGTTATGAAAATAGAACAAATACAATTTTCAAAAAAAAACCAATGGGAGATAATTCGTTCTGAAGAACCTGTTTCCAATGCCAATTTAATTTTGGTTTTTGGTGAAAGAATGCTTCTGGAAAAATCTGAATGGTTTAATTCTTTAAGAGAAAAGTATCCAAAAGCAAGTATTGTTGCCACTTCAACCTCAGGCGAAATTGTACAAACTCAAGTCTATGACGACACTATTTCAGCAACCGTAATTGAATTTGAAAAAGCGGGTCTTTTTTGTAAAAAAATCTCTATTTCTGAAGTAACAGACTCTTTTGAGGCGGGGAAAAAGCTCATTCAAGATATGCCAAAAGAAAACTTGAGACATATTTTAGTGTTTTCTGACGGTCATTCAGTAAATGGCACCTATTTAGTTCGTGGTATAGACACAGGTTTGCCTAAAGATGTTACATTGACTGGTGGATTAGCAGGAGATGCTGCTCGTTTTGAAAAGACATTAGTTGGTATGAATGAAATGCCAAGCCCCGGAACTATTGTGATGATTGGTTTATATGGAGATTCAATAAAAGTTGGTCTAGGTTGCCAAGGCGGATGGGATTCTTTTGGACCAATACGTGAAATAACAAAATCTATCGATAACGAATTATTTGAATTAGATCATCAATCAGCTTTAGAATTATATAAGAAATATTTAGGAGGTCAAGCTGATCATCTTCCTGGAAGTGCATTGTTATTCCCACTTGCTATTAAATCAAATAAAGACGGCCAAGCAATAATGCGTACCATTTTAAGCATCAATGAAGTAAAACAGTCGATGATTTTTGCTGGAAATGTACCTGAAGGTGCAAGTGCACAGCTAATGAAAGCAAATTTTGATCGTTTAATTGATGGTGCTGGAATAGCTGCTGAGCAAAGTTTAGTTTCTTTAAAAGATTCAAAACCAGAATTAGCAATTTTGATTTCTTGTGTGGGAAGAAAGTTAATTTTGAACCAAAGGACAGACGAAGAAGTGGAAGCTGTGGCGGAATCACTTGGTGGAAATCCCTACATAACAGGGTTTTATTCTTATGGTGAAATAGCTCCGTTTTTTGATGAAGTGAAATGTGAGTTACACAATCAAACAATGACAATTACTACTATTTCTGAAATTTGATTAAGTGATTTGTTGATTAAGTTGAGATGAGATTTACTTATTAAAATGATTCATTTGATTGTGTTATTTAGATTTTTCTTATTCAGATCAAAGAAAATAAGATTTTAGTAAATATTTTGATTTGTTGAGCAGTATGTACTTTTCGTAAAAGGTGCAAAATATTGATGACCAAAATCATTTCAGAAACGATATTTTAAAGTATATTTGCAGGATAACTTAACCTAATTAAAAGAGAATGAAAGATTTACCAAACATTCATAAGAATGCTTTTAAATACAAAAACATGCGCAAATTACAACATGATGGCGGTCGCGCATGGATAAAAAATCCACAGATTCACGAAGCCATTAAAGGCACCGAAATCGTAATCAGTATTGCTAATAGCGACAAAAAAGAAGACTGATTCTAATAGAATATGGCATCGGAGTATGATTTAAAAGACTTTCGCGCCGATGTGGTGGATGAAAGCAAAACTCGACCTGTAGTTATCGACTTTTGGGCAGAATGGTGTGGACCTTGTAAAGTTTTGGGGCCAACTATTGAAAAATTGGCGAAAGAAGCCAAAGGGAAATGGAAATTAGTAAAAATTGATACAGAGTTACATCCTGAAATATCTCAACAATTTCAGATTAAAAGTATTCCATCTGTAAAAATGGTGTATCAGGGAAAATTGATAGCTGAATTTGCAGGAGCATTACCTGAAGTTCAAATAAAAAAGTGGTTAGAGCAACATTTACCTGCTTCAGAAGAGGAAACTTCAGGAATTGAAGAAGTTCATAAGTTACTTGAAGAAGGTGATAGAAAATCAGCCATGGAAATGGTGAAAGACTTGTTCATCGATAATCCTGAAAATGATGAGTTCCGTTTGATATTAGGCGTTTTATTGATGCCAGATTATTTAGACGAAGCTGAACGTGTAATGGCACCGTTTATAAAATCAGGCAAACATGTTTTTGAAGTTGAAGCAATAAAAACATTCAAATTGTTAGCAGCTTATCAACAAGGGGATATTCAACTACCTGAAGGTGCGCATGCAAAAGTAATGGAAGTTATTCCCTTTGGAGTTAAAGCCGTTTATGCCGGTGAATTGGGAATTGCATTGGATAATTTCATCCAAAGTTTAATGTACGATAAATCGTATGCAGATGAATTAGCTAGAAAAAGCTGCGTAGCTATTTTTAAGGCTTTAACGGATTTTCATCCGATTACAAAAGCGAAACGGCGTGCGTTTTCTATGGCTTTGAGTTGAGTTAAAAATCTGATGGTTAGATAATAAATGAAGAAATATTTTTCAGTGTTTTCTAACCATTTTTAGCATTCGGACATTAATTACCAGAAAACGCAAAAACTGCCAAAATTTAGAAACTCGTTTCCATTTTGTAAATCCTGTTGGTACAGGTGGATAATAATTTTGAGAATAAGGGGTACGTGTGTTCATTTGTGAAAGGTGAAAGGTGAAAGGTGAAAGGTGAAAGGTGAAAGGTGAAAGGTGAAAGGTGGCTTATAATTTAGTAATAAAACTGCTTATCTTCTTTTAAAATAATAGGATAAGGTATATTTTTGCTCATTGCTCATTGCTCATTGCTCATTGCTCATTGCTCATTGCTCATTGCTCATTGCTCATTGCTCATTGCTATTCTGGTACTAATCTCCAGAAAGGATGTGCTTTTGCTTTGTACATAAAAGCGTAGTGCAGCAAATACTTAATCCAGTGTCCAGCAAGTCCAATTTCACCGTTGGTGTAATTCAAATCGCGACCTGTGTCTTTATAGGTTTCAAAGTCTGGGATAATTGGAAAAACGGTCATTGAAACAGCGGTTCCATTTAGAATTCCAGCACCTGCTGAGGCGATACAAGCGGCGCCCATTTTAGCCATTGATGCTGTTCGAGTAGCTTTTTCTGGTTTCCCTAGCATTCTATCACAAATATTAAAGGCAATTTCACGCGCCATAACTCCTGAAGGCATTCCAGTTCTTGGTGGAGTTGGGAAAATTGGCGTTCCATTTTTGCTTTTCATTGGTTTTGAAATGGAATGTGGTGGCGCAAAAGCAATTCCAATAGCATACATATTATCATAAGTAGGATTGATATATGTTTTTGGCCAATCTTCGGGAGACCAATTTGCATAATCTTTTGGAGTGTAATCTCCATCAACTTTCATAAAACCATTGGCCGCAAAAATTTGTGAAGTTATATCTGCCCCATCTTTTGCAGTTGCTTTTAATCCCACACCTGAAAATGGAGGTAGAAGCATAGCGTAATCGAAATCTAAATCGATGAATTCACCATCTAGATTTTCATAGGTTAATTGTTTTTCACGCACTTCTTTAACCGAAGCTTGAGTAATCCATTTAATTCCACGTTCTGCATACAAAGACTCTGTAAATATTTTTGAATGAGTTACATATCCACCCATTTTAATATGCATTCCGCCCATTCCAAAATCGCCTAATTCTGCTTCATTTGAAATCCAATATAATTCAGCTTTGTCTCGAACTCCTTGTTCTTTAAGAATATGCTCAACATTAAATAAGTACTCAAATGCAGCACCTTGGCAAGTACAAGTTCCGTGTCCTGTTCCAATTACAATTCGTTTCGTTTTTCCGTGGCGCATTTCATTTATTTCTAATTGAAGTGCTTTCCAAGCATGTTCTGCGTGTCCGTAAGTACAAACTGAATAGGTGTTATAATCGGGACCCAAACCAGGTGTAGCATGGAAATTCAATTTGGGACCAGTCGCATTTATTAAATAATCATACTCAATAAATTCTTGTGCACCTTTTCTTCCATCCGAAGTGTATTCTATTAAAACGCAGGGTTTATGATGTTGATCGTTTCCTTCAGGAAAGATTTCGAGAGCTTTTGCCTGTCTAAAATGAATTCCTTCTTTCATGTAGACTTTTTCAAGATCGAAAGTAACTTGACTCGGATCCATAAAGCCGACCCCAACCCAAATATTTGAAGGAATCCAATTCCAGTTTCTATTCGGAGAAACGACCATTACCTCATGTTCGCCTTTTAGTTTATTCCAAGCATGTAAAGCTGCAGTATGGCCTGAAATCCCGGCACCTAAAATTAATAATCGTTTCATTGTTAAACTCCATTTGTGAAATCGCTTTCATATAAGATAAAAAGATAAATTTAGCTTAAAAAGGAGATTAACATATTTTATAGTATAGATCTTAATCTCAATAAAAAAGCCGAACACGCTGTTAACATGTCGGCTTAGGTTATTGAGTAGTGTTAGGGTAGTATAGTATAGTGTTCCCGTAATATTCGGGTTCTAATTATGATTATGACGAGAAGTGTAAATTCCTGTTTTATTAACGTGTCCTACATATTTGCCAATTACACGAACTTCTTCAAATACATCAGGTTCTACATAAATAGCAGAATAGGCGTCATTCGCAGGTTCTAAGCGTAAACCATTTTTGTCGTAAAAAACACGTTTTAAACTGGTTTCTCCATTAAATAAAATGGCTCCAATATCTCCGTTTTTTACGTCATCATCACATAAAAGCACAAAATCACCATCAGATATGCCAGTGTCTTTCATACTCATGCCAGATACACGAAGAGCGTACATTCTGTTCAAATTCGGAAATAACATATTTAAGTTAATCGTTCCCAAATTAGACTCAACAGCTTCCTGAAGATAACCTGCAGTAATAATTCCTTTAATTGGAATGCCACCATAAGTTGTTTCTTCATCATCGTAACTTTCCGTTCCAACACCTCCAAGGTATCTATTACCAAGTGATGCAAGTTCGTATTCTTCATCCGAAGTTTTTTTCAAATACCCTTTTTTTATCAAAGACTTGATATTTTGAGTAACACTGTTTGGCGACTTAAAGTCAAAATTTTCGGCAATTTCCCGATAGGTTGGCCAAACATCGTTATCTTTCTTATACTCAAGAATGTATTCGAAAAACTCGCGTTGTTTTCTGGTTAATTGTACGTTATCCATAGAGTTGGCGCTAAATTTATATATGTCATATATGTGCAATATACGTAATCAAATTCTAAAGTCAAGGGCTTTTTTAAAAAATATTTCAGCAATATTTTTATTAGTTATAGTAGTTGGCTGTTCGCAAAGTGAATCGGAATTAAAGGAATTTGATTCTGCCGTTTCAACAAGAAATGCCCCCAAATTATTTGAATATGCCAAAAGTTCGAATGAGGATGTACAAAATCAGGCTTTAAGGGCACTTATGTCAACTTCGGGGATTGAAAATGAATTAATCGATTTTGCATTAAAAAATCCATCTGAAGGTGCTTTTCGCATTTTAACAGTACAGACTTTAGAGCCTGATCAAATTAATAAATTAAAGAAAAGTTTTGACCAAACTCCGAATGAATATAAAGGGGATTTAATTGAGCTTTTGGGTTGGCATACTGATTTAAGAGTGTTTGTTTGGCTCCTAAATAATTGGAAAAAAAGCTTTGATACCGATTTGGAACTTGATTATGCGATGGCTCTTAGTCGGCAATCTCTTCAATTAGGGTTTCCTGATTCATTATTAGGTTCTTGGATTACTAGAACAATGGTTAGTACAAACGAAAAACATATAAGATCTTATTTATATGGAGCATATAGAGCAAAACATTCCATTATTAAAAAACCTTATGATGGAATTTTGTTAAACTTTTTACACGCAAATGAGTCTAAATTGAGTGCCTTAAGTACACAATATTTGATTCAGGTTATTGCTAAACAGTCAAATATTCAACTGTTAGATTGGATGTTGAATCAAGATATAAATTCAATGCCTGTTCAGGTTCAATTGGAATGTGTGAAGGCGTTTGCACAGTATATGTATTCGCCATTACATAATGCTGTTTTCGAGCATCTTTTGGAATCTAAAACAGAATTAGTAAAAGTATATTTGTTTGATAAAGTAAGTTCAGGTTTTGTTTGGAACGAGTCCGTTAAAAACGCTATTGAAAAAAGAAAAGTTGTTTTCAGTAACAAATATGATGCAGTTACCTTGGCATCAGAATTCTTTTTAATTAAAGCATTTCAAAATAAATCAACTTGGGCAGATACTGATTTTATTTCAGTTATGCGTTTTTATCCTTATGAAATGGAACGAGCCATTGATTTAAATCGAATGGTTATGGCTCCCGCAAGCGAGATGAAATTAATTGAAGATTATTGGGAAGATGTTCCGATTTCAGGTCGTTATTCTTTAGCAAAACGATATTTTGAGTTATTAAAAACAGCAGGTTCTACAATTAATCCATCTTTTGCTCAAGAATTATTAGAGAGTAAAGACAGAGGTGTGATGGTACAAATTGGGGAGCTTCTTTCTGATAAACGATTTAGCACATTATTTAATGAGGAAAATATTATTAACGAATTATCAACAATGGATGTAGAAGCAGACATCGAAGTTTTTCAAACCTACATTCCTATTCTAATAAGTTCGCCATTACCAGCTGCTGATTCATTATTCAAGAAATTAGCAGAAATTCCAAATTTACCATTGATTACTGCTTTAAAACGTGCAGGATATACAGGAGAAACCGTAGAAGCGAAAGTCAATTTAGCAAAACCAAACCGAGCAAGATTAAACATATTAGGCTCAACACCGATTTGGACCATTCACACGAATATCGGAAAAATTGAAATTGAATTAGAACCAGAATGGGCTCCAACTACGGTTTGGTTGATCGATTCATTAAGTAACAATGGGTTTTTTAATAAGGTAGCATTTCATAGAATTGTGCCTAATTTTGTGGTTCAAGGTGGTGATTTCGAACGAGGTGATGGTTACGGAGGAAGTATGACAACGATTCCGACAGAAGCCTCAGAGTTTGAATTTGAACGTGGTGCAGTTGGTGTTGCAAGTGCTGGAAATGATACAGAAAGTGCTCAATTTTTTATCATGCACCAATGGCAACCCCATTTAAATGGTAAATATACCCGATTTGGCAAAGTTATTGAAGGCTTGGAAGTTGTTGATAAATTGCAACATGGTGATAAAATAGTTTCAGCAAGTGTTGAATAAGTATTGATTTAGAATCAAGTATTAATTTTTGTTCATGATGGTATAAAATCTAGCTTTGATAGAGAATTTTAAGTTAGTTCAAATTGCTGAATTTGATTTATGAGTTACATTGAAAAGTAGTTTTCAGCAAAATAATCGACGAATTTCGCTGAATTTGAAAAAGTAAACTCAATTATGAATTAGAAGGTAAGAACTCATTTATAATTCATACTCAAGTTTTGAACTCCGAAATGGAGGTTTTTCGAACATATATTTATGTAGAGAATACAAACTAGAATTAGATTTCAGAAATCTTGTTTATTCACATTGAAGCATTTTTGCATTAAATTTTTCCTTGAGTCAACTTATACAAACTCAATTTTTCTGAGATAAACTTATTAACTTGTATGCTTGAAATTTTAGGAAATTTTGATAGATATGAACCACTCCATTCAAATGGTTGACCTCAAAACCCAATTCAAAAAAATTGAGGATCCGATAAATAAAGCAATTCAGGATATTTTAAATAACGCACAGTTTATTAATGGCCCTGATGTTAAACTTTTTGCTGATGAATTAGCTATGTATTTAAACGTGAAGCATGTAATTCCTTGCGCAAATGGAACGGATGCTTTACAAATTGCCATGATGGCTTTAGATTTAAAAATTGATGACGAAGTTATAGTCCCAGTTCATACGTATGTCGCAACTGCTGAAGCCATTGCCTTGCTTAAACTTAAGCCAGTTTTCGTAGATGTTGATGAATTCGACTTTACCATAGATTGTTCCCAATTAGAATCACTAATCACTCCAAAAACAAAATTGATTGTTCCAGTGCATTTATATGGACAATGTGCAAATATGGAACAAATTATGAACATTGCCGCCAAACATAATTTATTTGTTGTTGAAGACACAGCTCAAGCTATTGGCGCAGATTTCACTTTTTCTGATGGAAGTGTAAAAAAAGCAGGGACAATTAGTCATATCGGAACAACTTCATTTTTTCCATCAAAAAATTTAGGTTGTTATGGTGATGGTGGTGCTTTAATGACCAACGATGATAATTTAGCCAAGAAAATTAAAATGATGGCCAATCACGGCCAAAGTGTGCGTTATAAACACGATACAATTGGCTGTAATTCTCGATTAGATACCATTCAAGCAGCTATTTTGCGTGTTAAACTTCCGTTTTTAGATGAGTATAATGAAGCAAGAAGAAAAGCCGCTGACTATTATGATTCGCAATTTGCTTCAGTTGATGGGGTAATTACTCCTAAAAGAGCAAGTTGGACAACGCATGTTTTTCATCAATATACCATTCGATTAACAAAAGCGAATAGAGATGAAGTACAAGCAAAACTCGCTGAAAAAGGGGTACCAAGTATGATTTATTACCCGATTCCATTGCATTATCAAGAAGGATATAAAATGGAGGGATTTGGAAAAGGTTCTTTTCCTGTAACTGAATTACTGAGTGATCAGGTTTTATCACTTCCAATTCATACTGAGATGAATGAAGAATTATTGGAGTTTATTGTAAACTCTGTAAAAGAAGTGTTAGCCTGAGTTCGGGATAAGAATTGGAGCAATAGTTTTTAGCCATTAACAAGAAAAAACAAAGAAAACAGCCGTTTTACCTTTAGTAGAGTATTAAGTTATTGGTTAATCAGGCGAAGATTCTGGGTCAAGCCCAGAATGACGAAATTATTTTATTTCTTTAAATTATTCCTTTCTTATTCCGAACTCAGGTTTTTAGTTTAAAAAAAAGCCTCACTGTTCAAAGTGGAATGTGAGGCTTAAATAATTAAACTTTAGCTATTAAGCGTAAGCTTCAACAGGCAAACAAGAACAGATTAAATTTCTGTCACCGTAAGCATCATCAACTCTTCTTACTGTTGGCCATACTTTGGTTTCGCGTACAAAATCTAATGGATAAGCCGCTTTTTCTCTTGAATAAGGGTAGCTCCAGTTATCAGAAATAATGCAATGAGCGGTATGGGGAGAATTTTTTAGTACATTATTCATTTTGTCGGCTGTACCATTTTCAATTTCACGAATTTCTTCACGAATTTGAAGCATTGCATCGCAAAAACGATCTAACTCCGCTTTACTTTCCGATTCTGTGGGTTCAATCATAACCGTTCCTGCAACAGGGAAGCTTACCGTTGGGGCATGAAAACCATAATCCATGAGTCGTTTTGCCACATCAGTAACTTCAATTCCACATGAAACTTTGAAAGGACGAAAATCCACAATCATTTCGTGTGCAGCTCGTCCATTTTTCCCGGTGTATAGAATCTTGAACTCTTTTTCTAAACGTGCTTTAATGTAATTTGCGTTTAGAATAGCAATTTGAGTTGCGCGTTTTAAGCCGTTTCCACCCATCATAGCAATATAGGCATAACTGATTCCTAGAATATCAGCACTTCCGTATGGAGCACCGGAAACAGCAGTGATTGCTTTTTCGCCACCCGTTTTTACAACAGCATGTCCTGGTAAATATGGTTTTAGTTTGTCGTTTACACCGATTGGTCCCATTCCAGGTCCGCCACCGCCGTGAGGAATACAGAATGTTTTGTGCAAGTTTAAGTGACAGACATCAGCGCCAATTTCTGCTGGAGATGTTAAACCAACCTGAGCATTCATGTTAGCTCCATCCATGTAAACCAATCCGCCTCTTTCATGAATAATATCACAAATTTCACGAATTTCTTCTTCAAAAACGCCGTGAGTAGACGGATATGTTACCATTAAACAAGCAAGATTATCTTTATGCAATTCTGCTTTTTCGCGTAAATCGGTAACATCAATATTCCCTTTTTCATCGCATTTGGTAACGACTACTTTCATGCCTGCCATAACAGCGCTTGCAGGATTTGTACCATGAGCAGAAGACGGAATAATAGCAACAGAACGATGAGTTTCATTTCTATCTTCGTGATAAGCACGAATGGTCATTAAGCCTGCATATTCACCTTGTGCACCTGAGTTTGGTTGTAATGACATAGCCGTAAATCCTGTAATCTCACACAACCAAGCCGAAAGTTCAGTAATCAAATCTTGATAACCTAAAACTTGTTCTGTTGGAGCAAAAGGATGTAATTGTGCCCAATGAGCCCAAGTTATCGGAATCATTTCGGTTGTTGCATTTAATTTCATAGTACAAGATCCCAAAGAAATCATGGAATGAACCAATGATATATCTTTGTTTTCGAGACGTTTTAAATAGCGCAACATTTCATGCTCAGCCTGATAAGAACTGAAAACAGGATGAGTTAAAATTTCTTCTTTTCGTTCTAAACTTGCAGGAATTTTGGATTCAACTGATTCAGAACGACTTGCAGATTTTCCAGTAAGTTTTTCAAAAATAGAAATCAATAAAGAAATATCTTCAACGGTTTTGGCTTCATCAACAGAAATAGAAAACCCATTTTCAAAATAACGAAGATTAATCTCGTGTTGCTCTGTAAGTTTTTTAATTTCATTAAGTTGAACTTGATTCGAACTTGAGAAATAAAGCGTATCGAAATAAGAAGTATTTACTTGTTCAAAACCCAAATGAGAAAGAGCAGATTCTAATAAAACTGTTTTTCCATGAATACGTTCTGCAATTCCTTTTAATCCTTCAGGACCGTGATAAACGGCATAAGCTGCAGCCATAACTGAAAGTAAAACCTGAGCTGTACAGATATTCGAAGTCGCTTTTTCGCGACGAATGTGCTGCTCGCGCGTTTGGAGAGCCATTCTTAATGCATGATTTCCTTCAGCGTCTTTTGTCACGCCAATAATTCTACCAGGAATTTGTCTTTTGTAGGCTTCTTTTGTGGCAAAGAATGCAGCATGAGGTCCGCCATAACCCATAGGAACGCCAAAACGTTGTGAACTTCCAACCACAACATCAGCGCCCATTGAACCGGGAGATTTCATAATTATTAAGCTCATAATATCGGTTGCAACAGCAACCAAAACATTGTTTTCTTTAGCAGATTGAATAAAAGCAGTTAAATCTTTTGATTGTCCAAATGTGTCTGGGTTTTGTATAAAAACACCAAAAACATCAGAACGAGTAACATCCATTTCATCTGTCTCGCAAAATTCTAATTCAATTCCCAAAGGAATCGCACGAGTTCTGAGTAAATCTATAGTTTGAGGATGCGCAGAAGTAGAAACTAAAAAAGTATTTGCCCCTTTTTTTGAAGGAACAGTAACAGAATGCAACATATTCATTGCTTCAGCAGCGGCTGTTGATTCATCTAAAAGAGAGGCATTGGCTAATTCCATTCCCGTTAAATCACAAATCATAGTTTGGTAATTTAACAGCATTTCTAAACGACCTTGAGCAATTTCTGCTTGATATGGAGTATATGCGGTATACCAACCTGGATTTTCCAAAATGTTTCGAAGAACAACCGTTGGCGTTACCGTATCATGATAACCTGCACCAATGTAGGAAGTGAAAATGCGATTTTTTAAAGATTTGTTCTTAAAAGAACGCAAAAATTCAGCTTCAGATTGGGCTTTGGGAAGGTTTAACTCATTTTTAAGCCGAATGCTAGCAGGAATAGTCTGCGAAATTAATTGATCCAAAGAATCGGTACCAATTACTTGAAGCATTGCTGAAATTTCTGATTCAGATGAGCCATTGTGGCGTTTTTCGAAAGAATCGAATTCCCGAAGGGAGATGGACATACCGTTCAAATTTTGAGGTTAAGATAGTTTAAACTGAATGCGAGGTCTAGATAACAGTTAATTGTGGAACTTTTATTACACAAACTGTTTTCATGGCGTGGAAAGATACGAAATTGATAAGTTCTGAATAGAGACCGATTTTACTCACTTACATTTCAAATAAAATGTAAATCGACGTTTTTTATAAAAGCTAACAAATCATGTTTTTGAAAATAGATTATAATACTTAATTATGAATCAGTTAAGTAGCTTGAAATTAATTCAATATTAAATTAAAACCCGTTTTATTTTCAAGTTTTCGCTTTCGAGAACAGATGTTTTTAGTTAAGTAAACATATTGTGTTCATTTCAGATAAAGAAAAATTGATTTCTTTTTTACGTTTTTAAACATCTCATTTACTTCTAAATTCTAATAAGTACCTAAAAATCAATATTTGAAGAGAAATAAATTTTACTATCTTTAGCAATTGATTGTATTGAAGTTTATTGCCTATTTTGCAAATTCAAGCTGAAAAAACCTGCGTTTACAAAAAAACATGTAGTAATATCGACAAAATATGTGTTCAATTAGCAAATCGATTATTCTAATAGTCCTAATTTCTTTGAGTCATTTAATGAGTTTAAGTGCTCAGCCTAAATCAATACAAAGGGAAATTGATGAAATTAAGAAAACAAAAAGTACTCTTTATATCTCAGTAACTGAAAAAACGATAGAAGAAGCGAGAAGTAAAGCCAAAAAAATGCTAATTGATAAAGTCTTAGGGAACTTTAGAATAATCGATGATATTCCAACATTAGGCAGTGTTGAAGATGAAAGTATGCAAGGCTCTAATCTTAGACAAATGATTAGAAATATGCCTTTAAACTCAAAAGAACTTACCTGGGGCAAAAAGGGAAAAGATGAAACCATCTTTTTATACATCTTAGATTATGATGCAAAAGAGTATGCTGTTAAAAGAGCAACCATAAAATATAGAAATCCAAATGAGTATTCATTTGCAGATGGATATGCAACCCTAGAAAAAGATGCTTTAGGGTATGCAAGAGGGAATTTAATTACTCAATTTTCTGCAAAAGTAAGTTCAGAAACTAATTTGACTAAAAAAGAAAGAACGGTAGATGTAACACAAGCAGGGGTAAGTGTTTCAAGAACAACTGATTTAACAAAAACGGAAAATGAAAAAGGATATAAAGAGGATTATAAAAGCAATACTCAATTAAAAGAATTTGAAGATAAACTAAAAGCAAATGTGTATCAGGAAGAGTTAGAGATTAAAAATCGAGTTTTTTCTCAAATGTCACTACAAGGTCTAAAAACGATTACAATTAACCTATGGGACGAATATTATGCCTTTGCTTATATCAGTAATGAAGATAAAATTAAAAGTTTTGATGTCATAAAAAGCAAAATTACCGCATCGGCGGTTGAAGCTGACCGAGCATTTAAAAGTGGAAATGTGTTAACAGGCTTAAAAGGGTTTTATAAAACTTACATTTTGAGTGACACGTATTTCGGAAATGTTGAGCATACTTTTGAAGATGGAACTAAAACTGAGAATCTTCAAGAAAATATGCGCTCCAGAATAGATGCATTGTTAAAAGATGAAGTGGAGGTAATAACAAGGCCTGCTTATATGATTGATGAACGTGATGTAGTGGCACCATTTCAATTGGTTTACAAAGAAAGACCATTAGATGGACTCAGATATGCGTTCAAATTTCAGTCGTTTAACTTTAACGAGATTTTGAAAAATGGTAGAGGTCGACTCAACTTGCCAGGTTATTTACCAGAATATAAAAGTGAGAGTTTTCAGATTTCCTTTTTTATTGATATTTCTGATGATATCAAATCAGATCCAACAATTAAGGAATTGGAGCCGCTAAAACGCTTAGAGATTACAAAAAATATTAAAATTGACTTTACAAACGTTTTTCGTTTCGGTGTAGAAGCAGGATTTACGGGAAAAAGAGTAGAGTTTGAAATCAATAAAATTGATAATAAACTAATCCGTGAAGTTAGATGGGTTTTAGGAGACGGCGAAGAACGATATACAACAGATACTAAATTGATTTATACCTACGAAGAACTTGGTGAGTATACTGTTACTGTTGAAATAAATGGAGATCCAAGTCTCTCAGTAAATCGATTTTTAGATTTATCTACTAAACGCATTAAAGCAAAAGAGCCATTAAGAAGCGTAGTCGCAGAAGCAAGTGTACCTGTAGTTGCACCGATTGCTGAAGAAAAAGGAGTCTCGGCAATAGAGTCTATTACAGTTCAAAAAAATAACCCAGAAAAAATCGAAATAAAGCTAAATACCTATTACAAAGAAATTTCTGATATCAAAACAACACGAGGATTATTAACCTATTTGAAGGCGAGAAAAGACCGCAATGAATTAACATTTGGTAAACAAGCAGATATTTTAGATTCCGAAGGTTCACTTATTTTGGTTGCTGATCAAGAAAAAGTACATGAGCAACTCATTTTTAGTCAAAATCGATTCTATTTAATCGAAAGTGGGGAAGAAATTCCATCATTAGTTGAAAAATTTAGTGGAAAATACCTCATTTGGGTGAAGCGGAATTAAAAAAGAATACCGAAATTAACGGATTGTAAACTTAATCGGGTAAAACCAACAGAAAAGTAAACATACTCTATGAAACTACTAATACTACTTATTTCCTTATTATTTGTAAGCAGTGTTACTGATGCTCAAATTCAACCGAAAGTTTTAATAGGTAAAGGTATTGAGAAAGAACTTGATCGTTTAATTGAACAAAATGCTACCGTAATTCTACAAGCTGTAAATAATTTTAAGGGTTCAGATTTTGTACTGCCTCAACAAATTATAAATGGTGATGGAAATCAAGGGTTTACTGAACTTAAAGAATTGTTGATCAATACCCGGTTTTCCGTAACTGATGAAGTTATTGAAACTGATTTATTGCAACAAAAAGATGACGTATTTGAAATACGTGGTATTGAAGGGGTAATAGATTCGTCATTAAATTCTGGTAGAAAAGATAATGATCGCGAATTAGTGCTTTTATTCAATAAAATGGGAGAACTAATCTCTGTTCGTTTTGCACTAGAAAAAAATCGCTATCAAAAAATGATTCGATATAGCGTGGATTTGGAAGATGAATTGAGACGTAAACAAATTCTGTCTTATGTTGAGCAATTTCGTACCGCATACAATCGCAAAGATTTAGATTATCTTGAAACTCAGTTTAGTGATAAAGCATTAATTATTACAGGAGTTAAGATTAAAAAAGACGACAGAGACGAATTGCATATTAAGCAGTCGGAAGTGGGCGATGATAATTTTACTTACCTCAAACAGTCTAAAAAAGAATATATCGAGCGATTAAAAAGACTTTTCGCTGTAAATAGCTTTATAGATGTTAAATTTGATGGAATTCGTATTAATCAACATCCCGATTATCCTGAAGTGTATGGTGTGAATTTGTTTCAAATTTGGAACTCACAAAACTATAGTGATGAAGGATATTTGTTTTTAATGATTGACTACGAAGATGAAAACAAACCACTTATTTATGTTCGTGCTTGGCATGAAAAACCAATTATGGTTCGTGGTTCAGGGACTGTGATAGACATGAGTATGTTTGACTTAGTGAAATAAATGATTTTTGATTTAACCTCTTATTAAACTAGTGTTCATAAAATGAAAATAACTCCTCGTTTTTTATCTAAGCAAAATGTACTTTTTTGTGCTGTTCTGTTTCTCTTCGCAATGAATGAAGTGAAAGCAGGATCGCTTTTTGAGGTTTATTTTACAAAGTGGACATCTGGATTATCTTATACAAAAGCGGAGTCCCATTCATTATTTACTGTAATGCCATATTCAGATTTATTATACGTGGGCATAGATTCAAGTAAATATCTAATTCATAAACAAGCAGATGGAAAGCCGTTTGCTGTGGAAAAATTGAGTCTAAGGAATACAACTAGTTCAACACGAAATTTATCAAACCAATATGCAGGAATGATAGTTTGGAGTCTTGAAAATAATTATTCAGATCTGTTTTGGTCTTATGTTAATTCTAGTTCTGTAACGATTAAATCTACTTTTTTAAGTTTTTCGAAAGAAAAGAATGATTCTGTTTTTAAGGATCTTACATCAGGGAAATTAGCTTTTTCAACACTTGATTTAGAAAATGAATCAATAATTAACCTCTATGATTCAGTAAAAAAGGATACTGTAGCGACATTTAGAATACAAGCTAAATTTATAGATTTGATCGGCGGTGATCAGAATAATTACAACCTATATCTTGCTGATATTTTTGAAAATGGAAAAGTAATAAGTTTGGATTTAAAGCTCACAAAAGCAGAACTTATTGAGCCTTTTAGAAATGGGTTGGTACGTCTAAGTGATGAAAAACTATTAAATGAAGTAACAAAAGATGAGCCCATTGCAAAAGAAATAATGGGTTATTGGCTAAATGCAAATTTTTCAAATGAATCATTTGAAGCTAATTCAGAGGTTGAACTTGCAATTGCAGGTAGAGATACTTTAAGAATAGTAAAACAAGAAAATGAAGCAGAATTCTGTAAACGGATAAAAAATAATCTTTCTGTCTATGGTGAAATTGCAGCAATTGGATTACTTTCTGTAAAGGAGATATCAAAAAGTCAGAAACAAATGAGGTTTGTTTTGCTTTTAAAACAAGAGCAGTTAGCGTATGAACATGTTTTGCGAATAGATCACATTGTAAATGAAGGAAATGAACAATGGAGTCTAGGCAATACGAAAATTTTACTTATGGCAGTAAATCCTCCAGGGAAAACAAATGATTAAATCTATGAAGTACATTAAAAAGCTTACAAATTTATCGAAATTTGTCTCAACATTAGGTTTACTTTTTGTGATATTATTGAGTTTCAATCTACAATTACAGGCTCAAAATGTTATAAAAAAAGGTAAACTCTCTATTATTTATAGCAAAACTAGTGATAGAGTAAACCCAAATAAAGAGATAGTTCCACCATTAAGTACAGAGGATGGAGAATCTCAAGGTATTATTGTATTTACATTATCAGATAAAGCACTGAAATTTGTAAAAGCAGATGATGTATTACAATGGATTCGTTCAAAAGAGTTGCAGTTTCCTGGAGATATTCGTTATCAGCCAGATGATGCAAAAATTGAAGATGGTAATATTATGGTTCGTTTCAAGCATGAATTTTTTGGTGGTGAAACTCGTGTTGATAAAACCTTTAGAATTGAGTCAAGAGACTTTTCCTACAATAACATACTTGGGTTTTATAAATTAAAAGTAGTTTTTTATACCATTGATATTGCAGAAGAGCCTCAATATGACAGAGATATTTTTGGAGCAATTTCAGTTATTGTTCCCGATGCTGATGGAGCGAATGTATCAATTAAGGATCAGGCAGGATTCAATCAATCGTCTACAATTAAAGGTGGTTCTGC